>Ga0189290_100079_pt1 | contig 86375 bp, 83 predicted proteins | sample UW140minimetaG_FD_130318 | JGI IMG/M metagenome (GOLD analysis project Ga0189290, IMG submission 130318) | Marine microbial communities from the Costa Rica Dome - UW140 mini metaG | ecosystem: Environmental > Aquatic > Marine > Oceanic > Photic zone | place: Costa Rica: the Eastern Pacific...
TCGAACTCTTTTAAAATCTTTGCAATCTGTTGTGGTGAAAATTTACTCTTTCTCATAATACTGTTTAAAATTAAGATAATTATTCTACTTTTAAACAGTTCCGTTTTAGGGGAAGCTTACAATGTAATAGAGTTAAACAGAAATAGTTTAACAACAATAAAAGGAGGTTGGACAACAACTATAAATTTAACAACAATAACAAACTTTTCAAAGGACACTCTATGCACATCAGATGCTCAACATCATTAACTATAGTAAGAAAACACAAAATGCAACATTGTACATTGAAAAGAATTTAATTACTGAACTCAATGTCCAGTCTAATATAGGAAGTCCAAAATAGGGATGTTTAATAAGTTGGGTGTAGAGGTGAACTTATTTATAAGCAAGTTACATATTTTTTACAGATATAAAATATTTTGATAATTATATACTTGAAACAAAATATAACCTAAACATTTTATATCATTTATACTTTAGTGTCTAATAACATTATTTTCTTTTTTAATAGATATTCTTTTTCTTGAATATTGGTTACTGTATGTAAAGCTAAATCGATATACTTAATAGCTTTTTTTAGTGTGCCAATGGCTTCATAATATTCAGACATGGTACCATAATATAAATATGAACGTTGCGCAAAGTCTTCAGCTTTTAATTGATTTAAATAATACTTTGATTGCTTGTAATTTTTGTCTTGAATGGATATTACTGCCATTGTCAATACATGTGAAGGCATAGGTTGTAAATTATTTAAACATTGATACCAGTATAATATTTTGTTCCAATTAGTTTTATTAAAATGTTTTGCTCGTATATGTTCTGCAGCAATAGCGGCTTCATAATGATAACATGAAAAGGAATTGTTTTCTACAGCTTTTGTCATCATAGTGTTTCCTAATTCTATTAAAGGGAAATGCCATAAACTACGATCTTGTGTTTTTAAATCTAATATCTCATTGTCTGTGTTTATTTTAGAATCTAATCTAGCAGAATGGAAACAAAATAATGCAAAAAGCGCATAAACTTCTGGTAAGCGTGTATAACTTTTTAATAAAAGTAATTGGCACAAACGCATAGCTTCACCACATAACTCTTTACGAATTAATTTTTCTTTTCTATTAGAATGAAATCCTTCATTGAAAATAAGATATAATACTTCCATAGCACTTTCTAATCGTTCAGGTAAAGCTTTTCCTTGCGGTATTTTAAATTGAAGATTGCTAAGTTGTATTGTCTTTCGAGCACGGGACAATCGCTTTTTTATAGTATCTTCTTTTGTTAATAGTGCAGAAGCTATCTCTTTTATACTAAAGCCAGAAACTGTTTTTAAAGAAAATGCAATACGGTCTTTGGGATCTAATTTGGGGTGACAAGCTGTAAAAATCATCCGTAATTGTGCATCTTCAATTTCTGTGTCTAGAAATAAATCTTTAATAGTTATAGCATTTATTCCATGCTTTAAATTAGGGATGTATTTTTTTTCGGTATTAAGTTTTCTTAAAATATCTAAAACTCTGTTTTTTGCAGCTTGAGTTAACCAAGCATCTGGATATTCGGGTTGTTTTTGTCTCCAAGTTATACTAGCCTTTATAAAGGTATCTTGTACTGCATCTTCAATAATTTCTAGATGAGCCAATCCAAATATACGTGTTAAAACAGAGACCATCTTTCCACTATGATGGCGAAAAAGATGGTCTATAAGTTTAGATTTCATTATTTAATGAGGAGTCCATTAACGATCAAAAACCATTATTTCACGAATTTCTACCGTACCACCTAAATCGTAATCCGGAAAATCCTGAGCTATTTCCTGTACGGCATCAAAATCTTTGGCAGTTACTTTGTAATAACCTCCAACAATTTCTTTAACTTCTGCTGAAGTTAAATCTGTAACAGTACGATTTTGACCAACAATACGGCGAATATCTGGAGTTAAAGCATCTCCACCTCTTAATATCCCTGCTTTTTCCATCTTTTCACCCCATGCAAACCATTTTCCCATTCTATTTTGAAGCTCTTCTGGTGAAAGCCCTAAATCTGCATAATCGGCACCAATAAAAATCATCATAAATTCTTTCATAATTATATGTTTTAAGTTGTTTATACTTTTAAGACGTTTGTAATATTATAAAAGGGACATTTTTTTTAATTATTTTGAAAAATTGTGATTTTATATATTGTTATCGATAGTTTATAAACATTACGATCTGTTATTGACTATCTGCAATGATTTTTCGAATCCAATCATTAGGCCTCATATCTATAGTTAAATTAACACGTTCTGTTTTTCCATAATTATTTACTCTATGAGGATCTGTTAATCGTAAATACCAACATTCTCCAGGTTGCATTGGGACGATAGTGTCATTTAAAAAGAATTCTATAGCTTCTTTATTGAGAATTGGTATCGTTAATCTAATAACAGATTTATCTATTTCTAAACCTAATGTAGGATCGGTATGTTCCTTTACTTCCGAGTTTGGTGCTAAACGTAATAAACGTACTAAGGTAACATCTGTATGTTGGCTAAAGGTATTTATTATACTTGCTAAGTATGGGGATTTATTTAATTCTGGTGTATCCATCCATTCTGTCCAAGTACCATCTGCATAGTCATCTACAGGTGGAGGAAAAGGCAATGATGTATCTACCATATGTGCAGGGGCTCTTAACTGAATTGCATTGTAATATTCAAAATGTCCTAGTTTTAAAGCTTCAAATTCTGCAAGCATTTTTGAAACATCAAATGTGTATGGTAGTTTTATACGATCTTTATATTCTACGTTTGGTTCGGTTATTTGAGTCATAATAGCGTAAGTTTTATGAGAGATTTAATTTATATTAGACTAATATACTAAAAAGTGTTTTTTTATTATTTTATATCGAGAGAATTATTAGTATTTTTATTGTATGAGTAATACTATACAATTTGAAGATTTTACCGCAGTAGATATAAGAGTTGGAACAATAATAGAGATTAACGATTTTCCTGAAGCTAGAAACCCTGCATATCAATTAATAATAGATTTTGGAGATTTAGGACTTAAAAAAACTTCAGCACAAATAGCAACATTTTACACGAAAGAAAAGCTATTAAATAAGCAAATAATAGCAGTCGTAAATTTCCCTAAAAAACAAATCGCTAAGTTTATGAGTGAGTGCTTAGTACTTGGTGCTGTAAACGGAAAGGATGTTATATTATTAAACCCAGAAACTCCAGTTAAAAATGGGAGCACAGTTAACTAGTTTCTAAATTTATATTTTTTAAAATAGTGGTAAAGAACTGAGAATTATCATAAGGTTTTAGTATAATATCATTCATTCCTACATCCATAATTTTCTCTCTCACTTCTGCAGCTTCAACTGCAGTTAAAGCAATAATAGGAGTTTTTGTGTTAAATTTACGAATAACTTTGGTCGCTTCATAACCATCCATTATTGGCATATTTATGTCCATTAAAATTAATTGATAATTATTATTTTTGGATAATTCAATAGCTTCCTCTCCGTTGTTTGCAACACTGCATTGAAATTGTTTCTTTTCTAAGATTTTTCTTGTTATTTTTTGATTGATCTTATTATCATCCACGATAAGTATTTGGCAACCTTTAAAACAAAGGTCTTCTTCTTTGTCTATAATATTATTATCTGTTGTTCTTTTTACAGCTAAATTGGCTTCTAATGGAAGAATAAAACTAAAAGAGGCACCTTGGTTAACCTCACTTTGAAGCTCTATAGTACTACCATGTAAAGCTAATAATTTCACTACTATTGGTAGACCTAGCCCAGTTCCTTGATAATTATAATTTTTATTTTGTACTTGAGAAAACTCATCGAAAATAGCCTTTTGTTTTTCTTTAGCAATACCTATACCATCATCTTTTATTGTAAATTTAGAAATATATTTTGCATCTTTTGTTAGTTCAATTAATTCTATTGATACCCAAATACTTCCATTTTCGTTAAATTTGGCAGCATTACCAATTAAATTCATTAAAATTTGTGATAGCCTAATAGAATCACCAATAAGAGCATTAGGTAATTTTGGGTCTATATTAATATGAATTTTATTATTGTTTTGTTCAAGAATAAAGGCAAAAGAATTCGTGATACTGTTTAATAGAGTATCTAGTTTATATGGTATTTTTTCTAGCTTTATGCCGTTATTTTCCATTTTACTTAACATTAATACATCATTAATTAATGCGAGTAAATAGTCTGCAGAAAACTTTAGAGATTTTAAATCTGTTTTATGAGTTTTACTAAGAGTTTTGTCTTCTAATAAAATAGAAGATAAGCCTATAACACCGTATAATGGTGTTCTTATCTCATGACTAATAGTAGAGAAGAATTTTGCTTTAAGTTTAGAAAGGTGCTCTGCTTTATTTTTTGCATTTATTAATTCTTTATTTTTTTTAGATAGTGCGTCTATATATTTTTTACGGTTTTTTGCTAATCCAAATATGGCTGCTAAGCCTATTAATAAAATTGCAGAGAGAATAACAGAGATAATATTTAACAGTTTAGATTTTTTTATATAATTATCAGATTTACTTAATTCCTCTGTAGTTGCTTTATTTTTATGTTTTTCAAATTCAAACTTGGCATTTTTTTCAGCCAATAAAACTTCTTTTTCTATATTAAATAATGCTTTATCTGTCTCATCTTGTTTCTTTAAATAGTAATTAGCTTTTGTTAAGTTTTTTATTTGCTTGTATGCAATAGATAAATATTTATAGATTTGAGAGCATTGATTTAAGTATTTTTTATCAGCTATAGTAATAGCATTTTCTAATACTTCAATAGTTTTACTATACTCTTTTTTAGCATTGTAATAGCGACCAAATAGTATGTCTAGATTTAAAGAAAAAAATTCATGAGCTGGTTTTATTTTAACTAACTTTTTGGTTTTAAGTAAATATTGATAGGTTTTATCAGTTTGATTTACAGTTAAATAAGCTTCTTCAATATTTATATGTTCAGCAATGGGAGGAGAAAAAAATTGTCTTTTATTATAAATAGTAATAACTTTATTATAATAATCAATTAATTTGGTATAATTCTCTTTAGTTACTGTTTGTATATTAGCAATATCGTTATAAGCCCATGCGATTAAACTGTCGGATTTTGTTTCAATAGCTTTATTTAAAGCTTGTTGTGTGTATAATTTAACTTTGTTTGGATCATCTATTAAATGATGGATGAAGCCTAACTCTATAAGGCCACGAAATTCATAGAAATCATTATTGCTTTTTTTTGCTTCTTCAATAAGTTTGTGTGAATTTTTTATAGTATTAGAGTACTTATAATTATACACAGAATCTTTAATCTGTCTTTTTAAATGCTCTAAATTTTCTATTGTGTATACTTCATTAATAGTTTGCGATAATAATTCGCTGTGTACTAGGCAAACAATAGTTATTAGTAGGGTTGTTAAATAGCGCATAGTATAGTGGTTAATTGTCTAATTTACTTATAATCAGTTGTAAAAAAAAGAGGGACCAGTCTGTACTAGAGATTAATATACAAAAAAAACCGTTACTATCTATTAGTAACGGTTTAGTTTATATTGAATAGTTATATCTATATGTCGTCGAAATCTATATCTGTAAAACGACTTTCTGCAGATTCAGAAGTAGTAGTATTAGTTGATACAGGTGTATCGTATTCTTTCTTAAAATCTTTTTGGTGACGATCGCTAATAACTTCATCTCCTTTTTCTGCAATAACATAATCTGTCATTTCTTGAAGAATACTATTAAACTCTTTAAAATCTTCTTTATATAAATAGATTTTGTGTTTTTTATAATGAAATGATCCATCATCATTAGTAAACTTTTTACTCTCAGTAATCGTTAAATAATAATCTCCAGCTTTTGTAGATCTTACATCAAAGAAATACGTACGTCTTCCAGCTCTTAAAACTTTAGAATAAATTTCCTCTTTCTCCATCATCTCGTTATTGTGCATCGTTTTTTTGATTTTATATAGTTATATTATTAATAGACTCAAAAATCTAAAAAAAAAAGAAACCATACAACAAATTATAGAATTTCTTTTGCGTTTAATTGTTTTAAGTATAATTCTTTGTAGTAACCATCTATGTTTATAAGGGTTTCATGAGTTCCTTTTTGAGCAATTTTACCATCGTCTAATACTATAATATGGTCTGCATTTTTGGCAGAAGAGATTCTATGACTAACAATAACTGTTGTTTTTTCGTGTGTTAACCTGCTAAGATTATTTAATATTTTCTCTTCGGTTTCTGTATCTACAGCAGAAAGACAATCGTCAAACAATAAAATTTGTGGTGCTTTTATGATAGCTCTAGCTATAGAAACACGTTGTTTTTGCCCTCCAGAAAGTGTAATACCACGTTCTCCTAATATAGTATCGTATTGTTTAGCAAATTTTTTAATGTTTTTATGTACTTGAGCATTTTTAGCTGCAGCTATAACTTCTTCATCTGTAGCCTCTTCTTTACCAAACTTAATATTATTATTTATAGTGTCACTAAATAAAAAAGCATCTTGTGGGACATATCCAGTAGCTTCGCGTAAATTATTTAAGTTAATTTTATCTATAGTTGTACCATCTATTAAAAGGCTTCCTTTGTCTACATCATACAAACGCCCTATTAAATCTAATATAGTAGATTTTCCAGAGCCTGTTTTACCTATAATAGCTAATGTTTCTCCAGGATTTACTTTAAAACTAACACCTTTTAAGGCTTTTATATTAGTATCATCGTAAGTAAAGTAAACATCTTTAAATTCTATAGCTCCATTAATTACAGAGGGCGTTTCGATTGCATTGGTAATTTCCGGTTCTAATTTTAAAAACTCGTTAATTCTTTTTTGGGAAGCTTCAGCTTGTTGTACAATAGAAGTTACCCAACCTACAGTTGCAACTGGCCATGTTAGCATATTTACGTAAATAATAAACTCTATAATAGTTCCTAAAGAGATAACTCCATCTATATACTGTTTTCCTCCTATATATATAACAAGTAAATTACTAATACCAATAAGTAATATCATGATAGGAAAAAAGAAAGCTTGTACTCTAACTAAGCTTAATTGTTTGTCTTTACTTGATGCAGATAGTTCATCAAATTTAATTGACGTCTGTGGTTCTATTCCATAAGCTTTTATAACAGAGATACCACTAAAACTTTCTTGAGTAAATGTAGATAACCTAGATAAGTATTCTTGTACTATTGTACTTCTTTTATGTATTTGCTTACTAATCTTATAAATCAATATAGATAATATAGGTAATGGAATTATAGTATAGAGAGTAAGCAATGGAGCCTGTCTGTACATAAATGTTAATGCAACAACAAATAATGTAATTGTATTTATACTATACATTATGGCTGGACCAGCATACATTCTAACTTTACCAACATCTTCACTTATACGATTCATTAAGTCACCCGTTCTATTCTTTTTATAGAAATTCAATGATAGCTTTTGGTATTGGATATAAATTTCATTTTTAAGATCGAATTCTATATATCGAGATACATTAATAATAGCTTGCCTCATAAAAAAAGTTAGTATTCCTGTAACTACTGCAGCCCCAATAATAAAAAAAATGTATTCTAATAGTTCACTTTTATAAATAGAAATAGAATTGGTAGGGTTTTGTACCTGTTTGTTAACTATATCTATAATAGAGCCTACTAATTTAGGAACAAAAACTCTAAATAGGTTAGATATTATAGTAATAGTAATACCAATGGTTAATTGTACTCGGTATTTATAGAAGTATTTTTTTAAATGCTGTAATTCTTTCATTTACAGGTTTAACTAAATTAATTGTTTGACATTTTCGTAATTTAACATGCATATTTTTGTAATAACCCCAATATTAGATTATTTTTGCCTATTGTTTTTACATAATTAGTAATTAGCAGCTTAAATTAACTTAATTAAAACTTAAATGATTTCAGAAGTTATTAACACAAACGAATTACATAAAGTAGATCCTGTTTTCGGGCAATTATCCTTTGAAGGCCATGAACAAATTGTTTTTTGCAATGACAAAGATACAGGATTAAAAGCAATAATTGGTATTCATAATACTGTATTAGGTCCTGCATTAGGAGGTACTAGAATGTGGCAATATAATAACGAATGGGAAGCATTAAATGATGTTTTACGTTTATCTCGTGGGATGAGTTTTAAGTCTGCAATAACAGGTTTAAATTTAGGAGGAGGAAAAGCAGTCATTATTGGTAATGCAAAAACTCAAAAAACACCAGAATTAATGAAACGTTTTGGTGAGTTTGTTCATTCTTTAAGTGGAAAATATATTACTGCAGAGGATGTAGGAATGGAAACTAGTGATATGGATTTAGTAAGAGAAGTAACTCCATATGTTACAGGAATCTCTGAAGATAAAGGAGGAGCAGGAAATCCGTCACCAATTACAGCATATGGTGTTTTTATGGGAATGAAAGCAGCAGCGAAGTATAAATTTGGTACAGATGTTTTAGAAGATAAATCTGTAATAGTTCAAGGAATAGGACACGTAGGAGAATCTTTAGTAGAGCATTTAACTAATGAGGGAGCTAAAGTTATTATTTCTGATATTAACGAAGCACGTTTAAGCGAAGTAAGTTCTAAGTATGGAGCAACAATCTATAGAGGAAACGATGTATATAGCGAAGCTGTAGATATATATGCACCCTGTGCTTTAGGTGCAACAATTAACGATACTACAATAAACAATATAAGAGCTAAAGTAATTGCTGGAGCAGCAAATAACCAATTAGCAGATGAAAATAAGCATGGACAAATGCTTAAAGATAAAGGGATTGTTTACGCACCAGATTTTTTAATTAATGCAGGAGGAATAATTAATGTGTACGCAGAATTAGAGAATTATGGGAAAACAGAAATTATGCGTAAAACAGAAAATATATACAATACAACATTAGAAATTTTAACTAATGCAGAGAGTAATGGAGTTACAACACACCAAGCTGCATTAAATATTGCTCAAGGTAGAATTGATGAAAGAAAAAAAGAGAATATGAATGCTTAGGTAATTCATAAAAAAGACTATTTTTGCAGGGCGAAAGTTAATATTAACTTTTGCCCTTTTTAATGACTATATATATTAAAAGTAAAAGTTCTTTGTAAACATGTTAAGTAGAAGACACATTAGAGTAAAAGTAATGCAAGTGCTATACGCATTTAAAGGTACAGAAAGTGATGATTTTGTAAAAGACCAAAAATTCTTACTCTACAGTATAGATAATATGTACAATTTGTACCTATTATTAATCTCTTTAATGATAGAGGTACAGAAGCGAGCAGAAAATCATTTAACTAAAACACAAAATAAACACTTAGCAACAAAAGAAGAAAAAAATCCTAACCGTAAGTTTATAAATAATGAAGTGTTGCAAATACTTAAAACAAATGAGCAATTGCAAGCTAAACTTGAAGCTCATAATATTAAAAACTGGGAGTTAGATGATGAATATGTAGAGCTTATATTTAAAGCTATACTAAAGAGTGATTTGTATAAAACATATTTAGAAACAAGAACATCTAATTTTAAAGAAGATAAAGAGTTTTTAATAGACGTATTTAAAGAAATCATAGCACCAAACGAAAAGTTATACGATTATCTAGAAGACAAAAACTTAACTTGGCTAGATGATTTACCAACAGTAAATACTGCTATATTAAAGTTGTTGCGTAAAGTAAAGCCTAAATCAGATCAATTTCATTTTATACCTAAGTTGTATAAAGATTTGGATGATAAACAATTTGCTATAGATTTGTTTAGAAAGACATTGTTAAACCAATCTGCTTTAGCAAAAGAAATAGAAGGAAAAACTACCAATTGGGATGCAGATCGTATAGCCTCGTTAGATAAAGTATTATTAAAAATGGGGATTAGCGAATTAAAAAATTTTCCTTCTATACCAACTAAGGTAACTATTAATGAATATTTAGAAATTTCTAAAGAATACTCTACTCCCAAAAGTAGCATTTTTATAAATGGTATTTTAGATAAGTTGGTAAAAGACTACCAAGAGTCAGGTAAATTAAATAAAGTGGGTAGGGGTTTGATGTAAATAAAAATTATTATTATTTTTACATCCCTAAATTTAACAGATATTAAAATTAAATAAAAAGATTATGAAAAAAGTAGTACTAGTATTAAGTGCAATTTGTATGGTGGCTTTTACATCATGTAAAAAAGATGCAGCAGCAGCAATAGATGATAGTAAAGTGGCAGCAGCAGCAGATAGAGATGCAAATGCATCTAATTTTCCAGTAATACAGTTCGATAAAGTAGATCACGATTTTGGAGAAATAATTTCAGGAACTAATGTAGAGACAGTATTTAATTATACAAATACCGGAAAGTCTCCTTTAGTAATTACAGATATTAAAAGTTCTTGTGGATGTACAATTCCTAAAGATTGGTCTAAAGAGCCATTAGCGCCAGGAGCATCAGGAAGTTTTACAGTTAAATTTAATGGTAAAGGAGCTAACAAAGTTTCAAAAACTGTAACAGTAACGGCAAACACAGAAAAAGGAAGAGAAACTGTAAGAATCTCTGCTTTTGTTAAGCCAGATCCAAACGCACCTAAAAAAGCAACACCTACAGCATCACCAGTAATTAAGTAATAATGGGAGGAATTGTAGATTTTTTACCATTCATAGCAATGTTTGGTGTTATATATTTCTTGATGATTGTACCGCAGAGAAAGCGTGCTAAACAAGAAAAACAATTTGCTTCAGATTTGAAGCGTGGTGATAGAGTTATTACTAAAAGTGGAATGCATGGTAAAATAACAGACTTAAATGATAAAGATAGTAGTTGTGTTATTGAGACTATGGCAGGTAAAATTAAATTTGATCGTTCTGCTATATCTATGGAAATGAGTAAGAAACTTAATGCGCCAGCAAAATAGAATTTCTTAAATCTATATATTTAAAAGCTTCCTAATTTAGGGAGCTTTTTTTATGCATTAAAGAGAAGTATAAAACAAAAGCTTATTTTAGTGCAGATAAGTTGCTTCGAGACATTAAAAAAGAAAATAAATGATAACCTTAAAAGAATTAGCGAAAAAGTTAAACGTTTCTATATCTACAGTATCTAAAGCTTTAAACAACAGTAACGAAATTAGCGAGGAAACTATTAAAAGAGTAAAAGAGGTCGCGGAGATTTATAATTATTCACCAAATAAAGTAGCATTAAGTTTAAAGAATAGTAAAACAAAAACTATAGGTGTAATTATCCCTAATATATTAAATCATTTTTTTGCTAAAGTATTGTATGGTATAGAAGAAGAAGCTTCAAAACTGGGATATAGTTTAATAACATGTATTTCAAATGAGTTGTATGAGAAAGAAGTTAATAGTTTGAATTTATTAGCGAATGGAAGTGTAGATGGTTTTATTATGTCTATAGCTGAAGAGACACAAATACAACAAAAATCAGATCACTTTAAATCTATTTTAGATAGGAAATTGCCTATTATAATGTTCGATCGGACTTCTGATAATATCGAATGCGACAAAGTAATAATAGATGATCTTCAAGCAACTTATAAAGTAACAAAACACTTAATAGATGAAGGTAGGCAACAAATAGTGCTTATTAATAATATTGAAGAACTAAGTGTAGGTAAATTAAGAACTAAAGGGTATTTACAAGCTATAGAAGATGAGAAGGCTTATAAAAATGAAGCTATTGTTGTTAGTATAGCAAAGACAGATGACTTAGAATTAGTAATAGATTCTATTTATGAAACATATAAAAATGTTGACGGTATAATTGCTATAGACAATGTTTCAGGCGTAATAGCCTTAAATAAAGCAAAAAAAAGAGGCTATGCTATTCCCGAAAAATTATCAATAATAGGTTTTTCAGACGAAAATGTATTACACTTTACAACACCAAAATTATCTACAGTGTCTCAGCATTCTCAAGATATAGGAGCAACTTCTGTAAGAATGTTAGTAAATAGACTTGAGAGTAAAGAAAAAATAGAACCTACTACTAGAGTTATAGATGTAAGCCTTCATTTAAGAGAGACCACAAAATAATCAGGTAATAAGAAATAGATTTATGTTAACAGTTTTTATATTTATCATGTAAACCTTTGTTATTGCATAATCATAGGTTTAATTTTTTCTAATCGAGATTGTTTTGTTGCACCTCTTTTTACTGTTGTTATATGTTCGCAATATTCACGTTGCTTAGAAGGCGATAAATCATTAAATGCAGTTTCTAGAATATTATCCTTTTCTAGCTCTACTTTTAGTTCTTCAGGAATAATAGTTTCTTTTTTAGAGCGATCTGGTTTTATTTCTTTACCCAGTTTTTGATTCTCTATAGCTTCTTTTACATACTATAAAAGAATATCTTTATTAATATTGTCTATAGACTCAAAACGTATTTGTCTTAAGGCTTTTATTTTCTTGAGCATTAATTAATAGTTGTTGTTCATCTTTTAAAAATACACCATTAAAGAACCAGATACCAAAATGGTTTTTAAAAGCACCAAGACCAATAACATTTTTTCCGTTTAAAGCATAAACAGGAGCGCTCCATTTTATAGTTTCTTCTAATTCTGTAGTGTTTAAAATGCACGTAATAATGTTAAAGCTTTTGCATAATGAGAATTATTTTCTATATATTCTTCAACCGAACTAACTTTTTTCATAATAAATAATTTAGTGTTACTCCCAATAAGTAAGCGATCTTGTTTCTACATAAATGGGAATGAATTTTTTTGAATTTGAAGTATGCGATTTTAAAGCTACAGTTTTTTTTACCCAATTACCAATAGTATCAAAATTATAAGCAATCTTTAATTCTTCTTTTAATATATTGTTTTCGTAGTGTTTTTCTTTAATAGGGTTAAAATATCTATCATAAATAATCTCACTCATTAAATACTCTTTACCATCTCTAGCAATGTTATGTTCAGTGATTTTAGAAATTCTATTGTTATTATACGTATAAGTTGTTTTTATCCTAAAATAATTAGATCCATTTATAGACTCTGTAATATTACCATTACTGTTATAACTATAGATATTAACCACAGTTGTTTTATTTTCTAATATAGATTCTTTAGTGAGCTGGTTTTTGGTATTATAACTATACGTTGTTTTTACAGTGTCCTGTTTATTTATTTTAAGTTGTTCTATAATTTTATCTTTAGTATTATAAGTAGAAATAATTTCTGAGAACAAACTATCATTTATAATGATGGTTTGTATTTCTTTTTTATTGATACTATCTCTAACTATAGACTTTACCATATGTTCAGGGAATACAGTACTTCTAGTAGTAGATTTTATTACGTTGTTATTTGAATCATAGACAATATTAACTGTCTGTTGCGTTTTTCCAAAAAAATCAAAATATTCAGTATTTTCAATATTACCAATAGCTGTATAAGTTTCTGAGAAAATAGGGACAGGTTTATCTGTTTTAGAGGTGTTTAAAGTATCTACATTAGCTCTAAATTGTTGTAGCTTTTTTACATTATTAAATATATTTTTTGCTTCTAAATCTGTTTTAAAACCTGAGTATTTAGGTGTAACATCAAATTCTTTTTGACAGCTTACAAATAATAGAAATATAGATAATGTAAAGTAGAATTGTTTCATCACGTTATTTTAGATGAAACGAAGGTCGTATATTTTGATAAGATATTCAAAATATAGAAAGACTTAACATTATGTTTTTTAATAGAAATAAGATTTATTTTTTTTGAAATATACCAAACAGTTCATTACCCTGTCTAGGAGTTATAGAGTTATGGCATTTTTCGAAAGTATTTATTTTAAAGAAAGGGGAAAAGTAACTTAAATACTCTTCTTTGCTACCTCCAAAAAGGCGTTTTTCCATGTCTCCAGTTAAAGGCATATTAAACCATAAACCTACTAATTTTCCTTTAGGTTTTAAAAACTTAAATCTATCTTTTTAGCATAAAGTTTACGATTGTTAAGAGTAGGAGGAAAGGAACAAAAAAAGGTTTGCTCAAGAATTAAATCGAAACAATCATTATACTCAAAAAAGTTCCCTTCTATAAGTTGACTTAATGGGAAACTTGGGACTCTTTTTCTTAGTGCTTCTAATGGCTCATTAGTAATATCCAATACATACACATTTTTAAAACCATTATTAAATAAATATTCGGCCTCATAAGAGTTTCCTGCACCTGGAATTAGTATTTTTAAATCTTTATTAGTAATTTGATCTATATAAGCTTTTAGTGGAGCAGAAGGAACGCCAACGTCCCAGCCTGTTTTATTGTCTTTATAGCGTTGAGACCAATAACTTTTTTTTTCTTGAGTATTTAGCATTTTGTGTAAACTTAGTTTATATCTTCAACTTTAAACGTATAGGTGGCAATAAGATCTTCTTTTATATATAAATGTATATCATAAAACCCCGTAGTATTAAATTGATGATTAAAAGATAGATTTAAGTTTTTAATACTAGTGTTTTCTGGATGTATAGTTTTACTATTATAACCATCATCTATTAAAAGAGAAATGCTTTTTTCTTCTGTAGGTTTTAGAAGAGTGTACTTGAAATCTATAATTTCACCTTTAGGTATTATATGATGCATTTTTTGAGGAGCTTCATGCAATGTGAGGTTGGTATAGGCTTTACTATAAATTATTGGAGCTTCTATAAACGTTTTGAACGTAAGTGTTTTTGTATTTAAAAGTAACCATTTAGTATCTATAGGGTAATGGTTTATAGCAAATAACTTTGGAGTAGTTAAGAAATAACCATTGTTATATTTAAATACAAAAGTATTCGATTCAGGGTCAGGTATACCGCTGGCCCATGTAGGATCGCACAAATACCATTTATTATTTAACTTAATTGCATTCCATGAATGATTAGGAATATTGAGTTTATTTATATCAGTTGTACTAGTTCTTCCATAGCCATTAACAATAACACAGTTTAAATTTGCTAATTCAGAAAGTTCCTTTACAATATAGGCGTAGCCTGTACATATTGTTTTTTTACGTTTTAATAGCTTACGAAATATTTCTTTTTTAACGCGTTCATTCCAAGCGTTTAGTTTTTCTGTTTGATGGTGTAATTGTTGTCGTTTTCTACTGTTTTTTTGATAGAGGTTATAATCGTTTGCAATGTTAGTACACACCCAAAAATAAATGGCTCTAAATTTTTCTATCTCTGTTTTTAAATTAGAGGTAAGTTTATGCGATAATTGAGGTAAATTATTTAACCCTTCATTTTTGTAAGCTAAAGCAATACTGTCTGCTTTGTAAAAATTTATAGTTCCAAAGTCAGAGAGTTGAGCATTAGATTGAAATAGAATTATAAAGGGCAAAATATACCACAATGTCTTCATTTGTTTATAGTGTATTATTTACGTTTAGATTTGTATGGTCTATCTGTTTGTAAAGCACCAATAACCTCTATAACATCCGATGTTAAGACTAAATTAATTATCGTTCTGTCTTTTTCAACTTTTATTTCTTGCTCTTCGTAGCCTAAATAGCTAAATAATAAAATGTCACCGTCTTTTAAAGCTTTAGGAAATGTAAAAGCTCCATTTTTATCTGTTGCAGTACCAATTACGGTTCCTTTTTTAATAATACTAACACCTTCTAAACGCTCTTCTTCATTACTTACAGTCCCTGTAACTATAAGTTCTTGATCTGTTGTAGATATAGCCGAGTTGTTTTGAGCATATGTAGAGCTAGAAAATAATAAAGCAATCATAATGATCCCGAAAATACCAAATGTGCTTTTATAAGCATTAAATCTTGTCTGTGTGAAATTCAATTGTTTTGTCATAACTTATAATGTTTTTATCAAATGTATAGACAATGTTACTGTGTATCAAGCCACATTGAGTTATCTAAATGATTTGATTAGTAAAAACGACTTTTCGGTGAGTAAGATACGACTATCTGTTTAGTTTATATCTTAATTTTTTTAGATAAATTGTTTGGTGTTATATGTGTTTTTGGCTTGAAAAAAAGTAAAGAGCTTAATTTATTCAGACTTTTTTGATGTGTTGTAGTTTTCTACTTGTAGGTAATTATTATGTAAACGCAATAAATTTACCTAACACTTTATATTTAGGTAAGTTGTACTTTTTAATAAGCACTAAAATCTTATGATTTTATATCTCATGTTGTTTAAGACAGCAGCTTGTTAATCGTTAAAAACAAACACTCCAAAACTATTATAGTTTTGGAGTGTTATTAAGTAATAGTAAATATAAGTTAATTTTTCTCTGCAGTAATCTCTGCTATTTTGCAGATAACCTCTGTTGCTTTAATCATACTTTCTACAGGAACATATTCGTAACGTCCATGGAAATTATGACCTCCTGCAAAAATATTAGGGCATGGTAAACCCATATAACTTAATTGAGATCCATCTGTTCCTCCTCGAATGGGTTTAATTAATGGTTTTATGTTTAATTGTTTCATAGCTTCTTCAGCAATATCCACAATATGCATTACGGGCTCTACTTTTTCTTTCATATTAAAGTACTGATCTGTAATTTCAATTTCTATAACTTCCCTTCCGTATTGCGAGTTTAATTCGTCGGTTAGCTTTTGCATAACCTCTTTACGTGCTTCAAAGTGTCCACGATCGTGATCACGAATAATATATTGTAATACAGTATCTTCTACTTCTCCATTAATAGAGTATAAATGGAAAAAACCTTCGTAACCTTCTGTATGTTCTGGAGTTTCCATACGTGGTAAAGAGTTTATAAACTCTGTGGCAATGTACATAGAGTTTATCATCTTACCTTTAGCATAACCAGGGTGTACTATTTTACCTTTTATTCTAACTTTAGCACCTGCGGCATTAAAATTTTCGTATTCTAATTCTCCAATTTGGCTGCCATCCATCGTGTAAGCCCAATCAGCACCAAATTTTCCTACATCAAATTTATGCGCACCACGACCAATTTCTTCATCTGGTGTAAAACCTACTTTTATAGTACCATGCTTAATTTCTGGATTCTTAAGAAGGTGTTCCATGGCTGAGATAATTTCGCAAATACCTGCCTTATCGTCTGCACCTAAAAGTGTTGTGCCATCTGTAGTAATTAACGTTTGACCTTTGTAAAGTAATAAATCTTCAAAATAATCTGGAGACAATACAATGTTTTCAGCTTCGTTTAATATAATGTCTTTCCCATCATAATTTTCTATAATTTGTGGATTGACATTGGCTCCAGTAAAATCAGGAGTTGTGTCAAAATGTGATACAAAACCAATGGTTGGTACATCATACTCTACGTTACTTGGTAAAGTAGCCATAATGTAAGCATTCTCATCTATAGTAACATCGCTCATGCCAATAGCTTTTAACTCTTCTACAAGAGCATTAGCTAAGTCCCATTGTTTAGCTGTGCTAGGAGTAGTATTGCTTTCTGGATCCGATTCGGTATCGACTATTACATAGCTTACAAAACGTTTTATTATATCTTCTTTAGAAATCATTTAAATATCGTTTAATTAGGTGTTTGTTCGAACTAAAAAAGCTCAAATATGGGCATAAAGTTACGATTTATAACTTTTTTGCCTTTTAGAATTGCTCAATTTTTTATTTAGAAGTACTTTTGCGCAAACATAATTCAATGTATAAAGCATTACTACGCCCATTATTTTTTCTTTTTGATCCAGAGAAGATTCATCACTTTACATTTTCTTTAATAAAAACGACCTCTAAATTGCCAGGAATACCTGCTTTATTTAGAAGTTTATATGTGGTTAACGATAAAAGATTAGAACGCAAACTATTTGGGTTAACTTTTAAAAACCCTGTAGGTCTTGCTGCTGGATTCGACAAAAATGCAGTATTATATAATGAATTAGCAAATTTTGGTTTTGGTTTTATAGAAATAGGAACAGTAACACCAAAAGGACAAGCTGGTAACCCTAAAAAACGTTTGTTTAGATTGCAGGACGATAAAGGAATTATTAATAGAATGGGTTTTAATAATGAAGGCCTAGAAGCAGCAGTTAAGCAATTAAAAAAAAATAAGGGTAAGCTCATTATTGGAGGTAATATTGGCAAAAATACCCAAACAAAACCAGAAGATTATACCAAAGATTATTTAGAGTGTTTTAATGCGTTACACCCTCAAGTAGATTATTTTGTATTAAATGTTAGCTGCCCTAATGTAGGAAGTCATGCTAAACTAAATGATAAAGAGTATTTATTAGAACTTATTAGTACTGTGCAAATGGCTAATGCTACATTTGAGGTGCAAAAACCAATTCTTTTAAAAATTGCCCCTGATTTAAATGATATTCAGTTAGATGAAATAGTTGAATTAATTTCTGAGACTAATTTAGATGGAGTAATTGCTAGTAACACGTCTACAGATAGAACAGGGTTAAAAGCAAGCGATTCTCGATTAAAAGAAATAGGTAATGGGGGGCTAAGTGGACAGCCGGTTAAAGATAAATCCACACGAGTTATTAAATACCTTGCCGATAAAAGTAATAAAGCTTTTCCTATTATTGGAGTAGGAGGAATACACTCTGCTAAAGATGCTTTAGAAAAAATAGAAGTTGGAGCAGATTTAGTTCAAATCTATACTGGTTTTATTTATGAAGGTCCTTCCTTAATAAAATCTATAAATAAGGCGTTACTCAATAATTAATTTTTGAGTTGTTGTTTCTCCATTTTTAGAATTTAGTTTTACTAGATAAATACCTTTATTTAGTGTAGAAAGATTTAAGTTTAAAAGGGATCTATTACTGTCTAAATTTATAGTTTTGATTAAACTACCTAGAATATTATATACTTTAATATTTTTTAAGTCTTTTACTTTATTACCACTAATGGTAATAGGTCCTTTTGATGGGTTTGGGGAAATTTTAAAATTTTCTTTTTGAATTTTTGATTTTGCATTGTTCTTTAAAGCAATAGAACTTTCTGTTTTGATCAGTTTTTTACTTTTAGAAGCTTGAGCCCCCAGATTTGAAAACACACCAAAGAGTAATAGAATATAAAAAGTAGCTTTTTTCATAGATTAGGGAAAATCAACTCTTATAAAATTACAATTTTGATTTAAAAAACACTAATAATTACGAGTTAATTTTTACGAATACCTTACTTTTAATGAAAAGTCCTAACTTTATTAAAATTTAGTGTGTGAATTACGATTTAATCTTTTCTTTTATTTTAGCAACTTCAGCTTTAGCTTTTTCTCCAGGACCAGATAATATATATGTTTTAATGCAAAGCCTTACCAATGGTAAAGCTTATGGCTTGGCAACCGTTTGTGGATTAATATCGGGATGTTTGTTACATACAACACTTGTCGCTTTTGGAGTATCTGCTATTATAAAAGCTAATGAGACGTTATTTTTTATCATTAAATTATTAGGAGCATTATATTTACTTTATTTAGCATATAAAGTTTTTAAAAGTGATTCTAAAGTAACACTATCTAATACTAATGTACCCAAAAAAGGGTTATGGCAATTGTATAAACAAGGCGTAATAATGAATGTTCTAAACCCTAAAGTATCAATTTTCTTTTTAGCTTTTTTTCCAGGTTTTCTATATAGTGATACGCAAAGTACGGTGACTCAATTTTATGTGCTTGGTTTATTGTTTATGGCAACTTCGTTCATTATTTTTTCAGGGATTGCTATTCTCGCCGGATTCATTTCTGATTATTTAAAACATAACACTAATATTGGAGTTGTATTAAAATGGCTGCAAATAGTTGTATTTATTGGAATTGCTATATTAATTTTAATCTAAAATAATACCATTTGTTATATAGTAAACCATGATAGAAGTGGTTATTCTTTTGATTATTTTGCCTAATTCAATATTTTATATAGAAAAATTTTAGTATAATCTGTAATGAATAATACTTTTGTAACTACTAATCTTTTTTATCTTTGAAAATGAAATGAGTAGTACCAAAATAAAAGTAATCGAATGTCCACGTGACGCTATGCAAGGAATAAAACAATTTATTCCAACAGAACAAAAAGTACAGTATATTCAATCTATTTTGCGAGTAGGTTTCGATACTGTAGATTTTGGAAGCTTTGTATCTCCTAAGGCAATCCCGCAAATGGTAGATACAGCAGAAGTTTTAGCACAATTAGATTTAAGTAATACGATAAGTAAGTTATTAGCTATAGTTGCTAATACAAGAGGAGCTGAAGCTGCATCTCAATACTCAGAAATTAAATACTTAGGATATCCCTTTTCAATATCTGAGAACTTCCAGATGCGTAATACCCATAAAACTATTGCGCAATCTGTAGTTACTTTAGAGCAAATATTAAATATAGCAGATCGCTCTAATAAAGAAGTTGTTGTATATATATCTATGGGCTTTGGTAATCCTTATGGAGACCCTTGGAATGTTGATATAGTTGGAGAATGGACAGAACGTTTAAGCAAAATGGGAGTAAAAATTTTATCGTTAAGTGATACTATAGGTAGCTCTAATCCAGAAAACATAGATTATTTATTTTCAAATTTAATTCCAAAATATAAGGGCATAGAATTTGGAGCACACCTACATACAACTCCATCTAGTTGGTTTGAAAAAATTGATTCAGCCTATAAAGCAGGTTGTCGTCGTTTTGATGGAGCCATACAAGGGTTTGGCGGATGCCCAATGGCAAAAGATGAATTAACAGGCAATATGCCTACAGAAAAGGTCCTTTCGTACCTTACTACAAAAAAGTCTAATGATTTGGCTGCTATGCCTTTTGAGAGTGCTTATAACGAAGCCTCTAAGATTTTTAATACTTATCATTAAAATCTGTGTGTTTAAAAGAGTTGTAATTTTTTGAAAACCATTTTTTTGTTTTTTTTATTTAAATTTAGTCTAAATAAATTTGCATAAACTATTTTTCAATAGTATTTTTGCTGTCGAAATAAAATCTATTTATATCCAGTCTAAATAAAAACTGAGTAAAAACAAACTGAAAAATGAAGAAATTTGTATTAGGATTAGCAGCATTAGCAACATTAGGGTTAACCTCTTGTAGTAATGATGATGATGGAACACCAACACCAACACCAACACCAACACCAAACACGGTAACAGCGCCAGATACTTATGTGTTTAACAGAAATGGGAATACTACAATAAGTTTTGGAGGTCAAACAACAAGAATTCAAATGGCAGAGGAAATTATTTCTGCTTTAAAAAATACATCAAAAACAGAAGCAGAATTAGATGCAATGTATGCGCATGTTGAAGATGCTACTGATTTTAGTGATGCAGATTTAAATGCTTCAGATAAAAGTGTACGTAGTAAAACTGCAGCATCAAAAGATTACTTTTCGGCAAATACAACAGCTGCTAATGCAATAAAAGCAGATTTTGATGGGTATATAGCAGATCAAGTAAATAATGTGTTTCCTAATTGGGGGGCAACAGCATCAGCTGGTGTTGCTGGGCAATTACAAGAAGCAGGAGGAGGGTCTATACGTTATATAAATGCAAAAGGTTTAGAGAATAATCAAGCGTTTGCTAAAGGCTTAATAGGAGCCTTAATGACAGATCAAATGTTAAACAACTATTTAGGAACTGCTGTTTTAGATGCAGGAGATAACAGAGCTGATAATGATGCAGGAACTTTAGATGGTGATAAAAACTATACTACTATGGAGCATAAGTGGGACGAGGCTTATGGGTATTTATACGGTAACGAAACAAACCCTGCAGTTCCTGCTTTAGGAGCAGATAGTTTTTTAAGTAAATATGTGTCTAGAGTAGAAGGAGATACTGACTTTGCTGGTATAGCAATGGAGATATATAATGCATTTAAATTAGGGCGTGCTGCAATTGTGGCTAAAAATTACGAAGTTCGTGATGCACAAGCACAGATTATTAGAGAGAAAATATCTGAGGTAATTGGAGTAAGAGCAGTATACTATTTACAACAAGGAAAAGCTAATTTAGAAACAGATAAAGCTTCTGCATTCCATGATTTATCTGAAGGATTTGGGTTTGTATACAGTTTACAATTTACAAGAAAGCCAGGAACAAATGAGCCATATTTTACAAAAGCAGAGGTAGATGGATTTATTTCTACATTAATGGCAGGAAACGGATTCTGGGATGTAACTCCGGCAATGTTAGATACAATGTCTGATACTATTTCGGCAGAATTTAGCTTTACAACTGCACAAGCAGGAAGCTAGTAAGTATTATAAAAATAAGATATATTCTGGGGAATAGTAGTGACTATAAAATTGTTACTACTATTTTCCTATTTTTGCAAACTGAAAAAAGAAACTTAAATTAATAAGGATATGAAGAAAATAATTGGAGTAATAGTAATAACTTTAATTGCAGTTGCTTGTTCAAAATCTGATGATTCAAATCCAGGAAATGGAGGACCAAACGATACCTTTAACAGAGGAGCAATGTTAACCAATATTGCCGATAATATTATTATCCCTGCATTTCAAGATTTTTCTACAGATTTAAATGGGTTAGTTACAGCAAAAGATAATTTTGTAGCAACACCAAACCAGAGTAATTTAGATGCTTTAAGAGTATCTTGGTATAATGCATACAAAACATGGCAGTATCTTGAAATGTTTAATATAGGAAAGGCAGAGGAACTATTATATAGTTTTCAAATGAATGTATACCCTACTAATACAACAGATATAGAAAATAATATAGTTTCAGGAACATACGACCTAACTAATGTTAACAATAACGATGCTGTAGGATTCCCTGCATTAGACTATATGTTGTATGGTATTGCAAATGATGATACTGCAATATTAAATGTATATACAGCAGCTAATTATAAAAATTACCTTTCAGATTTAGTAGACCAAATGCAATCCTTAACAGCTACTGTTTATACAGATTGGACATCATCATATAGAGCTACATTTATTGCTAGTACAGAAAACACTGCTTCTAGTGCGGTAAATAAGTTAGTAAATGATTTTATCTTTTATTATGAAAAAGGCTTAAGAGCGAATAAAATAGGTATTCCGGCAGGTGTGTTTTCTTCAACACCTTTACCATCAAAAGTAGAAGGTGTTTATAGAGAAGATGTTTCTAGGGCATTAGCATTAGAAGCTTTACAAGCTGTACAAGATATGTTTAATGGTATAGCTTATAATGGAAGTTCTAGTGGGGAAAGTTTTAAAAGCTATTTAGAAACTTTAAATAGATCAGAATTAGCTACCCTTATTAACTCTAGGTTTAATACAGCAAAGCAAAAAATTCAGGGTTTAGATGCTAATCTAAAAAGTCAAGTAACTACAGATAATACAAAAATGACCGAAGCATACGATGCTTTACAATTAGCAGTAGTATCTTTAAAAGTTGATATGTTGCAAGCATTTAATATAAGTGTAGATTATGTAGATGCAGATGGAGATTAGTATTGAAAAATGTAAATAAATAAAGAATACAGAAAAGGTTGTCCTAAAGAATAATTATAAGACAGCCTTTTTTCATGTCAATGGAAAAGCGTATAAAAAAATATCTATCCAAAACAACAAGTACTGCGCCTTTAGCAGTATTTCGTATAGGTTTTGGTATTATGATGTTTTATGGTATTATAAGATATTGGCTAAAAGGATGGATAGAGACCATTTATTTAGAGCCTAAATTTCATTTTAAATATTATGGATTTGAATGGGTTAAAACATTAGGTAATTATACTTACATTTTATTTTTAATTTGTGGAATATCTGCATTATTAGTAGCTATTGGATATAGATACAAATACGCTATAATCGCCTTTTTTCTGAGTTTTACTTATATAGAACTTATGGAAAAAACAACTTACTTAAATCATTATTATTTTATAAGTATACTTAGTTTTGTAATGATTTTTCTACCAGCAGAACGTTATTTTTCGGTAGATGCGTATAAACAAAAAAAAGAATATTTAACAGTACCTAATTGGACTATTGATAGTATAAAGTTATTATTGGGAATAGTTTATTTTTATGCCGGACTAGCAAAAATTAATTCTGATTGGCTATTTAAAGCAATGCCCCTTAAAATATGGTTACCTTCTAAGTATGACTTACCATTAATAGGAGAAAGTTTAATGCAACAAAATTGGTTCCATTATGCAATGAGTTGGTCTGGTATGTTATACGATTTATTAATACCATTTTTACTTCTATATAAGAAAACAAGAGGAATAGCTTTCTTTTTAGTTGTTTTCTTTCATGTTTTCACTAGGATTTTGTTTCCAATAGGGATGTTCCCTTTTGTAATGATAGTAAGTGCACTAATTTTTTTCGATTCAGGATTTCATCAAAAAATAATTGGTTACATCAAGAAAATTATATCTGCTTTTTCAAAGTTAAAAACACCAGAACACTTTCCTTTTTATCAAATCAGAAATAAAGGAATAATACTGTCTATGCTTGTAGTATTCTTTATTTTACAATTGGTAATACCATTTCGAAATGTATTATACCCCAATGAGTTATTTTGGACAGAAGAAGGCTTTCGTTTTTCATGGCGGGTTATGTTAATTGAAAAAATGGGGTATGCTAATTTTAAAATAGTAGATGGAGAAACTAAAGAATATTTCTATGTTGATAATACAGATTTTTTAACACCCCTTCAAGAAAAGCAAATGAGCTTTCAACCAGATTTTATATTAGAATATGCACATTACCTCGGAGATCACTTTAAAAAACAAGGACATAAGAACATAGAAGTTTATGTTAAAAGTTTTGTAGCATTAAATGGAAGATTAAGCCAGCCATTTATAAATGAAGACGTAAATTTGTACGCGGAAAAAGAATCATTTAAACCTAAACATTGGATTTTACCATTTAACGATGAGATTAAAGGACTTTAAACTAACGATTACTTGCTTTTTATTAACCTTTGTAGCTTTAGCTCAAACTAAAATTTCTGGTGTAGTAACAAATGCAGAAACTAATGCACCTTTTGAGTTTGTTGAGATTTATGATAAAAATACGGGCTTATTAACTAAAACAGATGCTTCGGGGTATTATGAATTTGAAATAAGTAAACAAAACGTTACACTAGCCTATTTTTTTTATGAATTTGAAGTTGAAGAACGTACTATAACTCTTTCTGAAAATCATACAATAAACGTCGCTTTATTACCTATAGCTGAAACGCTTTCTGAAGTACAAATAACTTCAAGAAGAGCAAAAATATTTAGCTTGAAGCGATTAAAAGATGTCGAAGAAACTGCAATATATGCAGGAAAAAAGACAGAAGTCGTTTTAGTAGAGCAGTCTATGGCTAATTTAGCATCTAATAATGCAAGACAGTTGTATAGTCAAGTCTCAGGATTAAATATTTATCAAAACGACGATGCAGGGTTACAGCTTAATATTGGGGGAAGAGGATTAGATCCCAATAGAACAGCTAGTTTTAACACAAGGCAAAATGGGTATGATATTAGTGCAGATGTGTTAGGGTATCCAGAAAGTTATTATACACCTGCAGCCGAAGGATTAAAAGAAATACAAGTTATTAGAGGCGCTGCTTCTTTACAATATGGAACACAGTTTGGAGGATTAGTAAACTTTAAAATGAAAGAACCTAATGCTGTAAAGTCGTTTGAGTTTATTACTAGGAATACAATAGGAAGTAATGGGTTGTATACAAACTTTACAAGTGTAAGTGGAGCGAAAAATAAATTAAGTTATTATTCTTTTTTTAATTACAAAAAAGGAGATGGATTCAGGCCAAATTCTCAATTTGAATCTAAAAACATTTATGCTCATGTAGGTTATAAATTTAATGATAGAACAAAATTAACAGGAGAAGTTACCTATTTAAGATATTTAGCAAAGCAAGGAGGAGGATTGAACGACTCCCAATTTGAAGCTAATCCTTTTCAAAGTAATCGAGATCGTAATTGGTTTCAAGTAGATTGGTTATTATATAATTTTAAATTAGCTCATAAGTTTTCTAAAAGAACTAATTTTACATTTAATTTTTTTGGATTAAACGCTCATCGTATTGCTTTAGGTTTTAGAGATCGTAGAGTTGATTTAGCTGACCCAGGAGGAGTTAGAGATTTAATTTCTAGCGATTTTAATAATTATGGTTTTGAAACCCGTTTATTAACTAAGTATAAAGCATTTAAAAAAGATGCTACGTTTTTAATAGGAGCAAAGTTTTATAAAGCAGATAATGGATACTCGCAAGGACCTGGATCTGCAGGAGCAGATCCAGACTTCTCATCTGCAATAAATGACTTTCCATTTTATAGAAGCCAATCAGAATACGACAATCCTAATTTTAACTTAGCTCTTTTTAGTGAGAATATATTTTATATTAATGATAAACTATCTATTACTCCTGGGCTAAGACTAGAATATATAAAAACAGAAAGTGTTGGGTTAAGAAAAACGTTTAATTTTGATGGAGCAGGAAATCCTATTGATGCAGGGACTGAATTTCAAGATATAGAAAACGAACGTTCTTTTATTCTTTTAGGTGTTGGTTCTAGTTATAAAGCTTCCAAAGCTATAGAGTTTTATGGAAATATCTCACAAAACTACCGTTCAGTAACATTTAGTGATTTAAATATAGTAAACCCATCAAATGCAGTAGATCCGAATATAGATGATGAAAAAGGATTTACAACAGATTTAGGAGTAAGAGGAAATATTAAAAATTTAATTTCTTTTGATACTAATATTTTTGGACTGTTTTATAATGATAGAATCGGTCTTATTGATGCTCAAATACCTCCAGTAAATAATGTTGGTAAGCTAAGAACTAATGTGGGAGATGCTCGAATTTTGGGAGTGGAATCATTAATAGATTTTAATCTTAAAAATATTTTCAAAATGAATAATGATTTTAGAGCAAATTATTTTATTAACACTTCCTTTGTAACATCGGAGTATACCTCTTCAAATTTTGAAAACACTAGTACAGGTTTTGTAGCTGGAAATAAAGTAGAGTTTATTCCTGATATTAATATAAAAACAGGAGTTCAATTTGGATACAAAAATTTATTATCTAGTATTCAATATACCTATTTAAGTTCTCAATATACAGATGCTACAAATGCTACAAGAGATAATTTAAATAGTATTGTAGGAGAAATTCCTGCTTACGACGTTTTAGATATATCTTTTTCATACACTTATAAACGTTTTAAACTAGAAACAGGAATTAATAATGTTCTAGATAGATCTTATTTTACTAGAAGAGCAACTGGTTATCCAGGGCCAGGTATTATTCCATCAGTTAATAGAAACGTATTTGCTACACTTCAAATTAAATTTTAAAATAAATAATAAAATAACACATGAAAAACTCTTATTTAATACTCTTATTTGTCATTTTATTTAGCGCTTGTAAAAGTGATAAAAAAGTAGAGACACAAAAAGAAAATAAAATAGAAACAAAAAAAGAAGAAGTAAATGTTTATACACATAGACATTACCCTGCAGATCAGGAATTGTTTGCAAGTTTTGAAAAACAAACAGGAATTAAAGTAAATGTAGTTAATGCAAAAGCAGATGAACTTATTCAAAAAATGATAGTAGAAGGAGAAGCTTCTCCTGCCGATGTGTTAATTACTGTAGATGCTGGACGTTTAGTTCGTGCTACAGATAAAGGTTTATTACAAACTGTAAACTCTCAAGTGTTAAATAACACAATACCATCTAACTTAAGAGGAGAAAATAATGAGTGGTTTGCTTTAACAAAAAGAGCTCGTGTTATAGCTTATGCAAAGAAGAGAGTGAAGCCAGAACAATTATCTACTTATGAGAACTTAGCATCCAATGATTGGAAAAATAAAATATTAGTAAGGTCATCAAATAATATATATAATCAATCATTAATGGCTTCAATTATAGCTAATAATGGTGAGGAAGTGGCTGAAAAATGGGCAGAAAATGTCGTTAATAATATGTCACGTTCTCCTCAAGGAAATGATAGAGATCAAGTAAAAGCTGTTGTTGCTGGTGAAGGAGACTTAGCGATCGTTAATACTTACTATATAGGTAAATTGTTAAATTCTAAAAATCCAGAAGAAGTAAAAGCAGGAAACGGAGTTGGTTTGTTTTTTCCTAATCAAAATGACAGAGGAACCCATATTAATATAAGCGGAGCAGGTGTTGCTAAATATTCTCCTAATAAAGCTAATGCAATAAAGTTTATAGAGTTTTTAGCAAGTGAAGAGGCTCAACAAGTATTTGCAAAAGCGAATTATGAGTACCCTGTTAATCCAGCAGTAGAACCTTCAGAATTATTAAAATCTTGGGGAACTTTTAAAGAAGATACTTTAAACCTATCTGTTTTAGGAAAGAATAATAAAAAAGCAGTTATATTGTTTGATGAAGCTGGTTGGAAGTAAAATTGAGAAAAGCGTACAAAATATATTTTAAAAGAGATTTTAATAAATGGTCAATTTATACATTGGCCATTGTTCTTTTTATAGCTTTACCTATAATAACTATATTTTTTAATCTGTTTTCTGGCCCAGGTGAAACATGGAATCATATTGTAAAGAATGTATTATTAGAGTATTCACTTAATTCATTATGGTTAATTATTGGTTGTACTTTTTTAACACTATTATTTGGTGTCTCTTCTGCGTGGATGGTAAGTCGTTATAAACTTCCTTTTCATAATACATTAGAATGGTTGCTTATATTACCGTTAGCAATACCATCTTATATTACTGCTTATACATATGCTGGTTTTTTTGACTATGGAGGAACTCTAGAACTAATTTTAAAATCTATTGGTATAACAAGTTGGAAGATTAATATTACTAATATATTTGGACTAATATTAGTATTAAGTGCATCATTATTTCCTTATGTATATGTTAGTGCTAGAACCGTTTTTTTGTATCAATCGGGTAGACTAATAGAGGCTTCTAAAACTCTAGGCGCAGGAGAAAAAACTACTTTTTTTAAAATTGTATTACCTATTGCCAGACCAGCTATAATTGGAGGTTTAATACTAGTTTTAATGGAAGTTTTGAACGATTATGGAGCGGCTAAATATTATGGAGTAAGTACCTTTACTACAGGAATTTTTAGAACTTGGTTTGCATTAGAAGAACCCTCTACAGCCATTTATTTATCGGCAGTTTTATTACTTATAGTGTTTGCTATTATTATACTAGAACGCTATCAACGAGGCAACAAAAGTTATGCGTTAACAAGTAAGAGTGATATAAAACTACCCAAGATTAAAACATCTAAAAGAAACAGTATATTTCTTTTTATCATAGTAAGCGTACCTATTTTTACAGGTTTTATATTACCAGTAATACAATTAATTTATTGGTCCTTTTTAACATTTAAAGATGTAGCTTCACTATCTTTTTTTATGATAGCTTTACAAAGTTTGGGCTTATCTTTATTAACAGCCCTATTAACTGTAAGTTTTGCATTGTTAATTCTATACTTTCCAAAATGGAATAGAATAGAAAGCCTTAAAAAAAGTTCAAGAATAGCGATACTAGGTTACGCTATACCAGGAGCAGTTATTGCTATAGGAGTCATGATTCCTACGTTAGCTCTTGATAAATGGATGATTAAAGCTTTAAAACAGCTTGCAAATATAGATATAGGACTAATTATAAATGGTAGCATTTTTGTTTTATTATATGCCTACATCATTAGATTTTTAGCTGTTGCTTACAATCCAATAGAAGCAAATCATTTAAAGATAGGAAATGGGTTGGCAGAAGCATCAAAATTATTAGGAAAAGGAAATCTTAAAAGTTTTTTTAAAATAGACTTTCCTTTATTAAAATCAGGGTTGTTTAGTGCTTTTGTTTTAGTATTTGTAGATACAATGAAAGAATTGCCTTTAACTCTTATATTAAAAACATATAATGTTAATACATTAGCAGTAAAAGCATACGAATATGCTAGTGATGAACTTATTATGGAGGCTGCTTTACCATCATTATGCATAATTATCACTGGAGTTTTACCTGTAATTTTATTGAATAGACTTATTTTGAATGAAGAAAATTAGAAGAACTAAAAAGTTAAACGTGAGAAGCTATGCCAAAATTTAGACTTAATTTGTAAAATAAAAGTGGAGACTGTTTTAAATATAAAATCGCTTAGTAAATCCTTTAATAAAGGGAAACTTAAAGTCATTAATGCTATTAACTTATCTGTTAAAAGAGGTGAGATTATTGCGTTAGTAGGCGAGAGTGGAAGTGGTAAAACAACATTAACAAGAATTATTTCTGGGTTAGAAACACAAGAAGAAGGAAGTATAGAATTAAATGGAGTTACTGTGGCCAATGACACAGTATTTATTCAGCCAGAAGAGAGAAATATCGGTATGGTATTTCAAGACTATGCTTTATTTCCTCATCTTACTGTTTTTGAAAATATAGGATATGGGATTTCTAAAAATGAAGATAAAACTAAAGGCGTTGAAACAGTTTTACAATTAGTTGGCTTAAAGGAATTTAAAAAAAGGTACCCACATCAACTCTCAGGAGGACAGCAACAACGTGTAGCATTAGCAAGAGCATTAGCATTAAAACCTAATCTTTTAATTTTAGATGAACCTTTTAGTAATTTGGATGTTATATTAAAAATGCAGTTACGAGATGAAATTTATAATATTTTAAAACAAACTAATACAACTACAATTTTTGTAACACATGATATGAAAGATGCAATTGCAATTGCAGATAAAATTGTAGTATTAAAAAAAGGAGAAATTATTCAATATGGCTCAGCAAAAAAGTTATACAGAAAGCCAAAAAATCTATATGTAGCCTCTTTATTTAGCCCCGTAATTAAGTTAAGTAGTTCAGATCTTTCTTGTTTTAATTATAAAAAAATAAATAGCGAAGAATATGCACTAAGGTTAGAACATATTATTGTAAATAAAGCTTTAAAGTATACTACAAATGTATTTGTTAAACAAAGTGTTTTTCTTGGTAATCATTATTTTAATACAGCAGAACTTAAAAATGGAACTGTAATTCATTTTAAATCTAAACATAAATTAAAAAATGAAGTTTTACTTGGCTTTAAAAGGAAAAACTTGTTAGAGCTATGTTAAAAATTAATTTAACATTATTTCCATGTTTATTTTAAAAATAGCACCTTCTAGTAAATCTTGGAGATTTTCTAATTCATTAAAGCTCATAACTAAACTTATTAAACTAGAGGGGGTTTCCAGTACATAAGATTTGCTATTATTATCCGTGATAGGTTTTATAGGTTCTTCGCTTAGTGTTTTTTGTACATTATTTAAAAATACATGTAGTTTACTTAAAGGTAGACTCATATTAATATCTCTAAAAACTAATTGAATAGCTGCAGTATTCATTATATTGCTTTCCCATTTAAAAGCAATACCGTAACTATTATGATGTAATTGGTTAATATCTTTCAAAATATAATGTTTTAATCTGTTATTAAAATTCTTGAATTTTCATAAATCTTTCTACTTAAAAGTTCTCTGTCATCAGGGTGAGCAATTTTTATCATTTCTTTTGCTCTTTCTTTTAGGTTTTTTCCATATAAAGAAGCTATACCATATTCTGTAGCTATATATTGTACATGAGCTCTTGTTGTAACAACAGAGGCTCCTTCGTTTAAAGTAGGAACTATTCTAGGTATGCCTTTTTTTGTTCTAGAAGGTAAAGCTAATATTGCCTTGCCTCCTTTAGAAAGAGTTGCACCTCTTATAAAATCCATTTGTCCTCCAACACCTGAATAATGCTTGGTACCAATAGAGTCTGCACATACTTGGCCGTATAAGTCAATTTCAATAGCACTATTTATAGCAGTTACTTTTGGATTTTGCCTTATAGTCCTAGTGTCATTTACATAACCAACATCCATCATGTTAACTATAGGGTTATTATCTATGAAATCGTATATTCGTTTAGTACCAAATGCAAAGCCCGAAACTATTTTACCTGGTTCTGTAATTTTTTTACTTCCAGTGATAACCCCTTTTTGTACTAAATCTATTATGCCATCAGAACACATTTCTGTATGAACACCTATATCCTTATGATTTGTTAAATATGATAAAGCCGCATTTGGGATACCTCCAATACCCATTTGAAGAGTAGCTCCATCATCCACTAAATTAGCAATATTTTCACCAATTTTATTTTCAATGATACTTATTGGTTTTAAATGCATTTCATACAAAGGTTCATCTACCTCTACAAATGCATGAATTTTGTTAATATGTATAATACCATTTCCGTGTACAAAAGGCATATTAGGATTTACTTGTGCTATTACATATTTAGCTGTATCTATTGCAGCATTTGAGATATCAACAGAGCAACCTAAAGAACAAAAACCTTTATCATTAGGAGTAGATACTGTAACAAGTGCAACATCTATTCTCATTTTTCCATTTCTAAATAGAGCGGGAATTTCACTTAAGAATATAGGAATATAATGAGCTCTACCGCTTTGAACATATGGACGAATATTATGCCCCACAAAAAAGCAATTAATATTAAAGCTATCTTTATAAAGAGGATTAGCGTATGGTACTTCTCCTTCTGTATGTGCAGAAATAATATCTACATTTTCAAGTTCTTCATGACGATTAGTCATTTCTTCTATTAAGGTTCTGGGGGCAGCTGCTGCAGTATGAATAAAAACTCTATCTCCAGATTTTATAATTTTTACTGCATCTTTTGCAGTAGTTTTGTAAGCTATCATTTTGTGAAATTTTATTTTTCAAAACTACTAATTTAAAATGATTCTAAATAAAGAAAGTGATTAATTTTACAGTTTTATATACATGGCTATAAAAACTTCATTAACTTTGTTAAAATTTAAATAGCAATGAATACTTCTATAGAACAATTATTAAATAATCAAATAAAATATGAAGCGCAAGCTTCAATGCAATACTTAGCAATGGCTTCATGGTCTGATGCTAAAGGTTATAATGGAGTTGCAGATTTTTTCTACAGCCAATCTGAAGAAGAACGATTGCATATGACTAAGCTAGTAAAGTTTGTTAATGAGCGAGGAGGGAATGTAGTAATTCCTCAATTAGAAGAACCTAAATCTTCATTTGAGGGGCTTAATGAGCTTTTTGAAAAATTTTTAAATAGTGAGATTTTTGTAACTGAGCAAATAAACCATATTATATATGAGTGTTTAGAACATAAGGATTATAATGTACATAACTTTATGCAATGGTATGTTACCGAACAATTAGAAGAGGAAGCTATGGCAAGAACTCTTTTAGATAAATTAAATATTATTGGAGGCGATAAATCTGGGCATTATTTATTTGATAGGGATATAAATATTATAGCCGCCTCTCAGAACAAAGAGTAAAAAATAAATTTTATTATATATCTTTTAAAGATTCCTTTTTATGGAATCTTTTTTTGTAAATTTGCGTTTATTTAGAACAAATAAAAATAATGAGAGCAAATGTTGTTATAAACCCTTCACAAATGATGTTACACAATTCATGTATGATTTCTTGTGGTGAAGGAAAGAAAAAAAAATGTTGTAAAAAATATAAAAAGAAAGGGAAGTCTAATTGTAAACGTTGCCCAAAAGTTAAATAACTTAAATACTATTTTAATACAGTCTAAATATAAACAACTGATTTTCAGTTATTTATATTTGTTCTAAACTTAGTATTGCATAGCTTTAAGTAATTATTAATTACAAATCAAAAAGTTATGTCTATAAGAATTGGAAATAGTTGTATTAATTGTGAAAATTTAAGTGATAATAAAATGTGCAAAATTCATGGAGTAAAAGTTAGCAGAAGTTACACTTGTGATAGTTTTGAAATGAAAGCAACTTTAAAAAATGATCCTAATTGTGGTACTTGTGCACGTTACGAAAGTAGTACTTGTGCTAATCCTAAAAAGGCAGCTCCAGGTATGTTATGTTCTCATTGGGCACCGCAAAATGCAACAGCATAAATTAAGGAGAAGAGATAAAAAAAAGCAGCCAGTTATAGATTGGCTGTTTTTTTATATATAATACTTAAGTCTAAGCAATCATATATAATTTGTGTATTTTTATATAGCATAGTTATTTAATTATATGAGGTATATAGTATTCTTTTGGTTGATTTGTGGTTTAAATACCCTGCATGCTAAAGAATGGAGAAGTTTAAATAGTTATCAAAAAAAAACAAACAAAAAAGTACTGTCTCCATCCGATTGGTTAAAATTTGATAGAAAACATAATACAATAATTTGGCAAAAAGCTAATATGTATAATTTAAAGCATAATTTATATCAAGAGTATGAAAATATAATACAACGTAGAGACTTTTACAGGTGGGTACATTATGAATTGAAAAGAAAAGGACATGAAGTATTATGGCCTGCAATGGCTTATTTAATATCTAAAAAACTTCACTTAGTAGAAGTCTTTCCATATAACCTATTTTCTAAAAAAAAGATAAAAACGTATTCGGTTGAAGGTAGTAAAGTTGTTTTTGACAATGCATTTAAAAAGCTATTAAAAATTAATAAGTCAGAAACCATTTTTACAGGAGACCAAGCATTACAATGGGATAAAGAAATATTATATGAGGAACAATTTAAATGGCTAGAAAATATATATAATAAAGTAGATGAAAAGACCTTAAAAACTATTGAAAGAATAGCACAAGGACGTTTTTTATACAGTTTGGTAGTACCAAAACAAATTAGATTTAAAGGAGATATATCTGTAGCACAAGAACGATATAATTATGGATTAAATAGACTTAGAGAATATTGCAAATTGAAAAAAATAAACTAATTTTTTAATTTCTAAAAATTAGTTTATATAAGCAATATAAGTAATAATAAAGACGTATATTTGCTTGCAATTAATTCTAATTGCAATGACAGCACACGAAAACAAAATAGTAGGAGAAGGTTTAACTTACGACGATGTCCTATTAGTCCCAGCTTTTTCTGAGGTACTACCTAGAGAAGTAAACATTCAAACAAAATTTACACGTAACATTACCATTAATGTACCTATTGTATCTGCAGCTATGGATACAGTTACAGAAAGTGCAATGGCAATTGCTATGGCTAGAGAAGGTGGTATAGGTGTGCTACATAAAAATATGACGATAGAGCAGCAAGCTCAAAAAGTACGTAAAGTAAAGCGTGCAGAAAGCGGAATGATTATAGACCCTGTAACACTACCACTTACGGCTAAAGTATCTGATGCTAAACAACAAATGAAAGAACATAGTATTGGAGGAATTCCTATAGTAGATGAAAACGGATTACTAAAAGGAATAGTTACTAATAGAGATTTGCGTTTTGAGCATCGTAACGAAAGGCCTATTGTAGAAGTGATGACAAGCGAAAACTTGGTTACAGCTCCAGTAGGAACTTCTTTAAAAGATGCAGAAAAAATTCTTCAAGAAAATAAAATAGAAAAATTATTAATTGTAGAAGGAGATAAGTTAATAGGATTAATTACGTTTAGAGATATTACTAAGGTAACACAAAAACCTATAGCTAATAAAGATAATTATGGACGATTAAGAGTTGCAGCAGCTATAGGGGTAACAGGAGATGCAGTAGAAAGAGCATCAGCTTTAGTAAAAGCGGGAGTAGATGCTATAATAATTGATACAGCCCATGGACACACCAAAGGTGTAGTAGCTGTTTTAAAAGATATAAAGAAACAATTTCCTGAATTAGAAGTCGTAGTAGGAAATATAGCAACTGCAGAAGCAGCTAAATATTTAGTTGAAGCAGGAGCAGATGCTGTAAAAGTAGGTATTGGCCCTGGGTCTATATGTACTACTCGTGTAGTAGCAGGTGTTGGTTTTCCTCAATTTTCTGCAGTATTAGAAGTTGCAGCAGCTATAAAAGGAAGTGGAGTACCAGTAATAGCAGATGGAGGAATTCGTTATACAGGAGACATTCCAAAAGCTATTGCAGCTGGAGCAGATTGTGTAATGTTAGGGTCTCTTTTAGCAGGAACAAAAGAATCTCCAGGGGAAACTATTATATACGAAGGGCGAAAATTTAAATCGTATAGGGGAATGGGCTCTGTAGAAGCAATGAAAAAAGGAAGTAAAGACCGTTATTTCCAAGATGTAGAAGACGATATTAAAAAATTAGTACCAGAAGGTATTGTTGGACGTGTACCGTACAAAGGAGAATTGTTTGAAAGCATTCATCAATTTATTGGTGGTTTACGTGCAGGAATGGGGTATTGCGGAGCAAAAGATGTAGAAACATTAAAAGAAACAGGTCGTTTTGTTAAAATAACAGCATCAGGAATAAACGAAAGTCACCCACATGATGTAACAATAACAAAAGAAGCTCCTAATTACTCTAGGTAGATTATAAAAAATAAAAAAGCAGTAATTTTAAAATTGCTGCTTTTTTTATACACATACTGTATTATTAAATTTTAAAGAAGAGATAAATCATCTTTATTAAAAACCCAACGTTTCACTGGTTGCTCAAAATTTAAATATCCAGGAATACAAACATGTTCCTTAACAAAAGAAAAACCTATACGTTCTAATGTTTTATTAGGAGAAGGATTTAAAGCATAAGGTTCACAAAACAATTGATGTAAATGTAAAGCTTTAAAAAATAGAGGAATAGACAATTTTACTAGTTGTGTTCCTAACCCTTTATGTCTTGTTTGTTGTTCCCATAAGTGTAAATGCATATAAGCTTGTTTATTATATTCTATTTGATTTACATTACAGTGTCCTATAGCTTTTTCATGAAGTAACCAAATAAGTGCAAATGACTTTTTATTTTCAATAGGGGTATCTAATTGAGAATTTAACATAGCAATTAAATCTTCTTTATTAGGAAGCTTAGATAAATCTACTCCCATTTTTATAAGATGCTCATCACTGGAGTTTAACCAGTAATTAGCTAAAGCATTTATATCTTTATGTTGTATAGGTCTAACAGGTAAATTCATGATTTATACAGAGTATAATTGACCCCTGTGAGGTTTTAAAGCATCTCTTACAGTTTTCATTTCTTCTTCTTTTACAACCATAAAAGCAATGGCGTGAACATCATTTAAAGCTTCAAAGCCTGTAATATTTATAGCTAATTTTTGTATTATAATATATTCTTTTAAGTGAATTTCGTGATGCTCGGCTATTTTTAACGCATCAGGACCACGAAAATCCCATATTAATTTTAGTTTACGCATCGAGAACAGATATGCCTTTTTCGGCAAAATTTTTAAAATCAGTTAAGTATTTCATGGATTGCTTTTTAAATATACTAGGCATTAATAAAGTTAGCATTCTCATTTTAAAGTTTGTAGCTATAAATTCATTTTTTGAAACCCATTTGGTATAGCCTTCTAGAGTTTCAGAAAAAGAATTTTTTTGAATATTATGCATGCCAGAAGCATCATAATTTAAATGCATTTTAAAAGGCAAATTAATATCCACAATAGTTTCTGTAAGAGACATTTTCCTCTTTCCAAATGTATAGTTTAATTGCATTTTTGCTCCAATTTTTCCAGGGCTACCAGAAAGATGCTCGTAACTGGTTAATCCTCGCTGCCAATGCTTTATGTTATCGTGATTGTCAAGTTTTTTCAAAAATTCATCAAGCGATACATTAACGATTATTTCAGAAGTATACTTCATCTAATAAAATAATTTGGGGTAATTTATAAAAAAATAAAATAATCTAATTAATAGGCTGTTAAAATAGATTATTTTTAGTGAAAAGCATCGTTATAGTTAATAAAATATATTAAGAATTAATATAATCAAAGGGGAATACTATTAACCTAAGCTAAAAAAAACAAATACGAACACTAAATAAACTTTAGTTACGTTAGGTAATATACTTGTATTATAGGCTAATATTGCTATTTTTGCAACCATTGCAAAAAACAAAAAAATTATGAAAATTAAATTTGTATTATGTTTTTTAAGTATTGTATTTTCACAATTCTTAACAGCTCAAAATAGTAACAAACAAATTCTTTTTACGGTAGAAGAAACACCAGTGTATGCTTCAGAATTTGTTAGAGTCTATAACAAAAACCTAGAATTGGTAAAAGACGAATCACAAAAGGATGTAGATGAATACTTAAAGCTCTTTATCAATTACAAATTAAAACTCCAAGAAGCAAAAGCTTTAGGTTTAGATAAAAAAGATAATTATTTAAGAGAGTTTAATAGTTATAAGAAACAATTATCTAAAAATTATTTAACAGATACTAAAGTAACAGATGCATTAGTTGAAGAAGCATACGATAGAATGGGGTATGAAGTAGATGCTAGTCATATACTATTAAGGTTGGATGAAAATGCAGCTCCAGAAGATACACTAAAAGTGTATAATGAGATAGTAAAATTAAGAAATCGTGTTATTAACGAAGGTTACAAAGCTGTACAAAGAGATGTACATAATGGAAAAACAATTTTTGCAGAAGATTTAGGTTATTTTTCTGCTTTTAAAATGGTATACGATTTTGAAAATGCAGCATTCAATACAAAAGTAGGTGAAATTTCTAAGCCTTTTAGAACTCGGTTTGGATATCACTTTTTAACAGTTTTAGATAGAAGAGTTTCGAGAGGGCAAGTAACGGTTTCACATATAATGATTAAAGATGATGAAACTAAAATTAACGAAATATATAAAAGAATAGAACAAGGGGAAGCTTTTGAGTCTTTAGCGAAACAATTTTCAGAAGATAAAAGTTCTGCTAATAAAGGGGGAGACTTAAAACCTTTTTCAAGCGGAGAGTTAAGCTCTAAAATATTTGAAGATGTTGCTTTTAAATTAAAAGAAAAAGAAGTATCGAAACCTTTTAAAAGTGAATTTGGGTGGCACATTGTAAAGCTTATAAGTAAAAAAGAGAGAGAACCATTTAAACAAGTAAAAGGGTTTTTAGAAAATAAAATAAAAAGAGACTCTAGATCTAAACTTATTAACGACTCTAGAATAAACAAATTAAAAGCAAAATATACAATTGAAGACAATGAATCAGGTATAGCATACTTTAAAACTATAATTAATAATACATATTTACAAGGAAGATGGAGGTTACCAGAAAATTTTGAGGTAGATAAGGTATTCTTAAAAATACAAGATAGACAATTAACCTATAATGATTTTGGTCAATTTTTATTAAAAAGCCAAAGACAACGCTCTACAGAAAAAAATGTAGAGAATGTAATTGATGTTATTTATAAACGTTATTATGATTATGAATTATTAAGATATCAAGAAGATAATTTAGAAAATGAGAACGAAGATTATGCACAGATTTTAGGAGAATATAGAGACGGACTATTATTATTCGATTTAATGGAAACGGAAATATGGAATGCTGCGCAAACAGATTCTATAGCATTAAAAGAATATTATAATACACATAAAAGTAGTTATTTTTTCAATGAACGTATTGATGGAATTGTAGCATCTTCAGCAAAGAAGAGTGATATAAAAAAGGTAGCTAAGTTGTTAAAAGCTGGAGAAACGATAGAAACGATAAAGAAAGCTGTAAATACAGAAGAGAAAATAAATGTAAGTTTTACAGAAGAAGAAATGGAATCTAATCACCAAGCATTACCTAAACAATTCAAATTTAAAAAAGGAGTTTCAAAAGTATACAAACATAATGATGCATATGTGGTAGTAAAAGTAAAAGAGATTTTACCGAAACAAACTAAAACATATGACGAGACGAAAGGAAAGGTAATTAGTGACTATCAAGCATTCAAAGAAGAAAATTGGGTAAAAGAACTAGCAGATAAATATAATGTTACAATAAACAAGAACATTTTAGAAACTGTTAAAACTAATATTGAAAAATAAATAGTTATTAAAAATATATTTTACATATTATTGTTAATACTACTAATCTCTTGTGAGTATTTTAAACCAGTTGCAGAAGAAAACACTGTAGCTAGAGTTAATGAAGCTTATTTATATGAGGAAGATATATTAAACGTTTTACCAGATAACTATACTAAAACAGATAGTATTATCATTGTTAATGATATGATTAATCGTTGGGCTACAAAACAACTACTGGTAAGTGGAGCAGAAGTAAACTTAAACGAAGAAACACAAAAAGAATTTAACAAGCTCGTTGAACAATACAAAATAGATTTATATAGTAAAGCCTATTTAGAAGCGCTAGTATATAAAAATTTAGACACAGTAGTTTCTAAAGAAGAAGCAGCCTCATACTATGATAAAAATAAAGAAGCTTTTAAACTAAATGAAGAGTTAATTACATTTAGATACATAAATGTAGATGAGAATAGATTAGATATCGATGATATAAAAAAGAAGTTTAAACGTTTTGAAGTAAAAGATAAAAAAGAGTTAGACTCTATTTCTATTCAGTTCAAATCCTATTCTTTAAACGATTCTATTTGGATTCGATTAAGTCAAGTAGTAAATAAAATACCCGTTATAAACCAAGAAAATAAGGGAGAACTGTTAAAAAAATCTAATTTTGTACAACTCAAAGATTCATTAGGACTATATTTGATGCAAATTAATGATGTTCTACTAAGAAACAGTACAGCACCTTTAGAATACGTAAAACCTACAATAGATCAAATAGTGGTAAATAAACGTAAGTTGGAACTCATTGAAAAGTTAAAACAAGACATTACAAATGATGCCATTAAAAATAAACATTTTGAAATTTACAATTAACTTGAAACACATTATAGCGTTAAGCTTAACTCTTTTTGTAGCGCAAGGATTAGTCGCACAAGAAATTATAGAAGAAACTAAAGAAGCAAAAAAACAAGACACCGTAAAACCATTTACAGTTCAAAAAATTGATGGAGTAGCAGCTGTAGTGGGAGATTATATTGTTTTAGATTCTGATGTCGCTCTAGAATATGAAAAACTAAAACTGAGAGGAGCTAACCTAGAAAACTTTACAGAATGCCAATTATTTGGTAAGCTTTTAGAAGATAAATTATATGCTCATCAAGCTATTCAAGACAGTATTGTTGTCAGTGAGGCAGAAATAAGAAGTTTTGTTAACCAACAGATAGAAGAGTTTAAACTTAGATTAAATGGTTCTTTAGATGAAGTCTTAAAACTTTACAAGAAAGAAGATGAGAAAAGTTTAAGAGAGGAGATGATTGAAATTAATAGAACTCAAAAGCTAGTTGCAGAGATGCAAAAGAAAATAGTTGATGAAATAGAGGTCACTCCAGAAGAAGTACGTTTATTTTTTAATAGAATACCAAAAGACGAACGACCTGTATTTGGAACAGAGTTAAAAGTATCTCAAATAATAATAGAACCTAAAGTTACTTTAGAAGAAAAACAAGAAGTAATAGATCAATTAAAAGGTTTTAAAAGAGACATAGAAGAAAATGGAGCAAACTTTCGCTCTAAAGCAGTATTATACTCTCAAGATCCTGGATCTAAAAGAACAGGAGGGTTTTATACATTAAATAGAGCACGTCCAAGAATGGTGAAAGAGTTTAGAGAAGTAGCCTTTTCATTACAAGAAGGGGAAATATCTGACCCTTTTAAAACAGAGTTTGGATATCACATTATATATTTAGAGAAAATTAGAGGGCAAGAGTACGATATACGCCATATATTAAGAATTCCTGAAGTATCTTCTAAATCTATACAAGAAGCAAAGGAACGATTAGAAGATGTTAGAAAGAACATAGTAGAAGGTAATATTACTTTTGAGGAAGCGGCAAGAGAATCTAGTGACGAAGTAGAAACTAAATTTCAAGGAGGAAAACTTATTAATCCAGCAACTCAGGATTATAATTTTGAATTAACTAAAATGGATCCAGAATTATATGGACAGATACAAAACTTGAAAGATGGTGAAGTCTCTAACGTTATAGTAGATCAAGATAGAACAGGTAATTCTAAATTTAAAATTTTAAGTATTACAGATAGAGTAGATGAGCACGAAGCAGACTATTCGAGAGATTATTTAAAAATAAAAGAATTAGCATTAAACGAAAAGAGAATAAAAGCCATAGATAAGTGGCAAGACGAGACTATAGAAAATACATACATAAAAGTAAGTGGAGACTATAGAAAATGCGATTTTAATAGTAACTGGTTAAAAAAATAATCATAAAAAAGAATGTCAGACGTAACAGCAGTAAATCAATTAGTAAAAAAATATAACGATTTAAGACAAGAAATAGCCAAAGTAATAGTTGGTCAAGACGATGTTGTAAATCAAATATTAATCTCCATTTTTTCTGGAGGACATGCATTACTAATAGGAGTACCTGGTTTGGCAAAAACTTTAATGGTTAACACTATTTCTCAAGCATTAGGTTTAAATTTTAAAAGAATTCAATTTACACCAGACTTAATGCCTAGTGATATATTAGGTAGTGAAATATTAGATGAAAGTAGAAATTTTAAATTTATAAAAGGTCCAATTTTCTCTAATATTATTTTAGCGGATGAAATTAATAGAACACCTCCAAAAACACAAGCAGCGCTATTAGAAGCTATGCAGGAACGTGCCGTAACTGTGGCTGGACACCATTATAAACTAGATTTACCATATTTTGTATTAGCAACACAAAATCCAATTGAACAAGAAGGAACATATCCACTTCCAGAAGCACAATTAGATCGTTTTATGTTTGCTATACATTTAAATTACCCGTCATTCCAAGAGGAGGTAGAAGTGGTAAAAACTACAACTAGCACTGCAAAACCAAAAGTAAATGCTTTATTTACTGCAAAAGAAATTATAGATTTTCAAGATTTAATTCGTCGTATTCCTGTCGCAGATAACGTTATAGAATATGCAGTAACTATGGTGGGAAAAACTAGACCTAATAGTCATGCAGCTTCAGATTTAGTGAAAAACTATATAGATTGGGGAGCGGGGCCAAGGGCATCTCAAAATTTAATATTAGCAGCAAAAACACATGCAGCAATTAATGGTAAATTTTCACCAGATATAGAAAATGTTCAAGCAGTAGCTACGAGTATACTTCGCCATAGAATGATTAAAAACTACAAAGCCGAAGCCGAGGGTATAACAGAAGAAGGAATCATTAAATCCTTGTTTTAATTTGTTACAGATAAAAATTTTACAAGCTACTTTTAACTTTTATTGTAACTTAAATTTATCGAAAATTAATAATAGATTTATGTCGTTGATGATTTGTTAATCTCTTGATATTAACAAAATATTAATTTTTTCAACAAAAAAGATATATTTGTTGAATTTAATGAGTTAAAATTCTCATATTGATAAAAATAATTTATACTTATTCTAGATAAGCTGAATATGTTTTAAAATTTATATCATTTTTGTATTTTTGCAAAAAATAAAAGGCTAGTTTTTATAAATAAATTTATAATACAGCGTAATAAATTAAAAAGAAATCTTAAATGAGTAGATACCTAGATTATATTAAAGAGATTGAAGAAAGAAAAGGACAAAGGCTGAACCCTAAACCAATAGACGGAGCTGAATTACTAAGTGAGATTATTTCTCAGATAAAGGACTTAGATCATCCGCACAGAAAAGATTCTTTAAACTTTTTTATTTATAATGTTCTACCAGGTACAACTAGAGCTGCAGTTGTGAAATCTAAATTTCTAAAAGAGATTATTTTAGGAGAATCTAAAGTAGAAGAAATATCTACTTCCTTTGCTTTTGAGCAATTATCGCATATGAAAGGAGGACCTTCTGTTAAAGTTTTATTAGACTTAGCTTTAGGAAATGATACTACTATTGCCAATGAAGCAACTAAAGTATTGAAAACACAAGTTTTCTTATATGAAGCAGATACAGATCGTTTAGAGGAATCGTATAAAGCTGGTAACGCAATAGCTAAAGAATTAATTGAGAGTTATGCACAAGCTGAATTCTTTACCAAGTTGCCAGAGTTAGATGAAGAAATTGAAATTGTAACTTATGTTGCAGGAATTGGAGATATTTCAACAGATTTATTATCTCCAGGAGCAGATGCACACTCTAGATCTGATCGTGAATTGCATGGGCAATCTATGTTTGAGCATAACAAAGAAATGCAACAAGAGTTATTAGCATTAAAAGCACAACACCCAGATAAGCGTGTGATGTTAGTTGCTGATAAAGGAACGATGGGAGTAGGTTCTTCTCGTATGTCTGGTGTAAACAATGTGGCATTATGGACAGGTATTCAGGCAAGCAAATATGTTCCGTTTATCAATATAGCCCCAGTAATTGCTGGAACAAACGGAATTGCACCTATATTTTTAACAACAGTTGGAGTAACTGGAGGAATTGGTTTAGATCTTAAAAACTGGGTAAAGCAAAAAGATGCTGAAGGAAATACAATTGTTGATGAAGAAGGAGATCCAGTTTTAAAAGAAGAGTACTCTGTGGCAACAGGTACAGTGCTTACTATAAACACAAAAGAAAAGAAATTATATAACGGAGACACTTTCTTAAAAGATGTATCTACGGCATTTACTCCTCAAAAAATGGAGTTTATGAAGGCAGGAGGTTCATATGCGGTGGTTTTCGGTAAAAAATTACAAACCTTTGCTTGTAAAGCTTTAGGAATAGATGTTCCTCAAGTATATGCAGCATCAAAAGAAATTTCTATTGAAGGACAAGGGTTAACAGCAGTTGAAAAAATCTTCAATAAAAATGCAGTAGGAACGACTCCAGGTAAAACATTACATGCAGGATCTAACGTTAGAGTAGAAGTAAATATTGTAGGTTCTCAAGATACAACAGGTTTAATGACTTCTCAAGAATTAGAGATGATGGCTGCAACAGTGATTTCTCCAATTGTTGATACAGGTTATCAATCAGGGTGTCATACGGCTTCTGTTTGGGATGATAAATCTAAAGCTAACATTCCAAGATTAATGAAGTTTATGAATGACTTCGGGTTAGTTACTGCACGTGACCCTAAAGGGAAATACCATGCGATGACAGATGTAATTCATAAAGTATTAAATGATATTGCAGTTGATGATTGGGATGTTATTATTGGAGGTGATTCTCATACGCGTATGGCAAAAGGAGTTGCTTTTGGAGCAGATTCAGGAACAGTTGCTTTAGCTTTAGCTACAGGAGAAGCTACTATGCCAATTCCAGAGTCTGTTAAAGTTACTTTTAAAGGAGAGATGAAGCCTTATATGGATTTCCGTGATGTGGTTCATGCTACACAAGAGCAAATGTTAACTCAATTTGAAGGAGAGAATGTTTTCCAAGGAAAAATTATCGAAGTACATATTGGTACTTTAACTTCAGATCAAGCATTTACGTTTACAGATTGGACTGCTGAAATGAAAGCAAAAGCATCTATCTGTATTTCTGAAGAAGAAACATTAATTGAATCATTAGAAATCTCTAGAGATCGTATTCAAATTATGATTGATAAAGGGATGGATAACCCAAAACAAGATCTTAAAGGATTAGTAGATAAAGCTAATAATAGAATTAAAGAATTACAGACAGGTTCTAAGCCAGCTTTAAAGCCAGATGCAGATGCTAAGTATTATGCTGAAGTTGTTATCGATTTAGATAAAATTGTTGAACCAATGATTGCTGATCCAGATGTGAATAATGAAGATGTATCTAAGCGATATACACATGATAATATTCAACCATTATCTTTTTATGGAGGAACTAAAAAGGTAGATTTAGGTTTCGTAGGTTCTTGTATGGTACATAAAGGAGATATGCAGATTTTGGCACAAATGCTTAAAAACCTTGAAGCTCAAAAAGGAAAAGTAGAGTTTAAAGCTCCTTTAGTTGTAGCTCCACCTACATACAATATTGTTGATGAATTGAAAGAAGAAGGAGATTGGGAAGTTTTAGAGAAGTATTCTGGTTTTGTATTTGATGATAACGCTCCTAAAGCAGCGGCTCGTACGAAGTATGAAAACATGTTATATTTAGAACGTCCAGGTTGTAGTTTATGTATGGGGAACCAAGAAAAAGCAGAACCAGGAGATACGGTTATGGCAACATCAACACGTTTATTCCAAGGAAGAGTAGTAAGAGATACTGAAGCTAAAAAAGGAGAATCATTATTGTCTTCTACACCAGTAGTAGTACTTTCTTGTATATTAGGAAGAACGCCTACTATGGCAGAATATGAAGCTGCAGTTGAAGGTATTGTTTTAACTAAGTTTAAACCATCACAGAAAGAACTCGTTATATAACTACTATAATATTGTTAGAATATAAAAGCTCGAGTGTAAAAACTCGAGCTTCTTTGTTTTGTATTTTAATAATAGGTTACGGGGTAGTTAATTTGTTATTTGCCTTTATAATAATTAAGAGATTAAAACCTTTTTGTATTTTTTGCTAAATTCGTAATTTGTATTCTTAAAGAAATAAAGATATGGCTTTTGATATTGAGATGATTAAAGGGGTGTATTCTAAAGTGGTTGAAAGAGTAGATGCAGCTCGTGAAATTACAGGAAACCCTCTTACGTTAGCAGAGAAAATTTTATATACCCATTTATGGGATGGAAAACCTACAGTAATTTTTAAAAGAGGAAAAGACTATGTAGATTTTGCTCCAGATCGTATTGCATGTCAAGATGCGACTGCGCAAATGGCTTTGTTGCAATTTATGCAAGCTGGAAAAAATAAAGTAGCAGTGCCTACAACAGTGCATTGCGATCACTTAATTCAAGCAAAAGAAGGTGCGGCAACAGATTTAAAAAATGCAAATGATATAAGTAGCGAAGTCTTTAGTTTCTTAGAATCTGTATCTAACAAATATGGTATAGGGTTTTGGAAACCAGGAGCAGGAATCATTCACCAAGTAGTATTAGAAAATTATGCATTTCCTGGAGGTATGATGATAGGTACTGATTCTCATACAGTAAATGCAGGAGGGTTAGGAATGGTAGCTATAGGAGTAGGAGGAGCAGATGCTGTAGATGTTATGGCAGGAATGGCTTGGGAGTTAAAATTTCCAAAATTAATAGGAGTTAAATTAACGGGGAAACTATCTGGATGGACTGCACCAAAAGACGTAATATTAAAAGTAGCTGAAATTTTAACAGCAAAAGGTGGAACAGGAGCCATTGTAGAATACTTTGGGCCTGGGGCAACATCTATGTCTTGTACAGGTAAAGGTACTATTTGTAATATGGGGGCTGAAATTGGAGCGACTACATCTACATTTGGTTACGATAAGTCTATGGAGCGTTACTTGCGAGCTACAGAAAGAGCAGATGTGGCAGATGCTGCCAATTCCGTTAAAGATTATTTAACGGCAGATCCTGAAGTATATGCTAACCCTGATAAATATTTTGATCAAGTCATTGAAATTAACTTATCAGAATTAGGCCCATTATTAAATGGACCATTTACTCCAGATTTATCTACAGAAGTAGGAAACTCAATGACTAAAAAGGCGACAGCAAATGAATGGCCATTACAAGTAGAGTGGGGATTAATAGGGTCTTGTACAAATTCGTCTTATGAAGATTTATCTAGAGCTTCATCTATAGCACAGCAAGCATTAGATAAAGGTATGAAAATGAAAGCAGAATTAGGAATAAACCCGGGTTCTGAACAAGTAAGATATACAGCTGATAGAGATGGTATTCTTGAAATATTCGAGAAACTTGATGCAAAAATATTCACCAATGCTTGTGGGCCATGTATTGGACAATGGGGAAGATATAGTGATCCTAAAAATGCTCCTAAAAATAGTATAGTACATTCATTTAACAGAAACTTCGCTAAAAGAGCAGATGGTAACCCAAATACGCATGCTTTTGTTGCATCTCCAGAAATAACTGCAGCAATTGCAATTGCTGGTCGTTTAGATTTTAACCCATTAACAGATAAGTTGATAAACGAAGAAGGAGAAGAAGTAATGTTCGATGAGCCTAGAGGATGGGAATTACCACCTAAAGGATTTGAAGTAAAAGATAATGGCTATTTAGAACCGGTTGCAGATGGTATTGGGGTTGAAGTTGTTGTTAGCCCAACATCAGAAAGATTACAATTATTAACGCCTTTTGAGCCGATAGGAAATAGAATAGAAGGAGCTAAATTGTTAATTAAAGCTTTTGGAAAATGTACTACAGATCATATTTCTATGGCTGGACCATGGTTACGATTTAGAGGACATTTAGATAATATTTCTAATAACTGTTTAATAGGAGCAGTTAATTCTTTTGGTAAGAAAACAAACTTTGTTAAAAACCAACTAACAGGAGAATTTGGAGGTGTACCAGATACTGCAAGAGCTTATAAAGCAGCAGGAATAAAATCAGTAGTAATAGGAGATCATAATTATGGAGAAGGATCGTCCAGAGAACATGCGGCCATGGAGCCACGTCATCTAGGGGTTGCTGCAGTAATTGTAAAGTCTTTTGCAAGAATACACGAAACAAATCTTAAAAAGCAAGGAATGTTAGGTTTAACTTTTGCTAATGAGAATGATTATGATTTAATTCAAGAAGATGATACGTTTAATTTTACTGACTTAAATGAATTTGCAGCAGGAAAGCAATTAACTTTAGAAGTAATTCATTCAGATGGAAATAAAGATGTAATAATGTTAAACCATACCTATAATCAATCTCAAATAGATTGGTATAATGAAGGCTCTGCATTAAACTTAATTAAAAAAGAAAACGCTTAAAAAACAATAATACCCAAAAACTTTCAGTTTTAATGAAATTTTTTGAGTTATTATAAATAACCAGATACGCAAAAACTAACTTGTATTTGTTAATATTAGTACTTGTTTTCGTTTACTAAGGATGACTCTATAAATACAAAAGAAACACAAAAAGTTCAATATGTAAATAAAACAACTAATATTTCTCAAAATGGAACTTCTGAGTTACGTTTTAATTACGATAGCGATAACAGGCTTACTAGTAATGAGACAGATTCATATATTAAAACATATACTTACTCTAATAATAGAATAGTAAAAATAGAAAGTACACCTTAACTAATACTCTTTATTATACAGTTAACTTTATATCTGATAATACAAATAAATTAATTGAGGTAAAGAGAGATAACCATTATAACAATACTATACTCTATATAAGTTATGAATATGATTCTAATAATAGAGTAAATAAAGTGTGTACATATAGTACTATGGAAGAATTTAATACAGGAAATTATGATAGATATTATAATATTTCTTACATAGGAAACACAAATAATTATGCAGTTAAAGATTTAAGTTTTCTTAATGATTTATATTTTTTAGAAAATTCTGAATGGACTTTCGATACAAAAATGAGACCCTATTTTGGAGAAGCAATAGAAAATATACAATTGCTTATGCTACAGATGGAACAGGAATGGACTGGGAAATTACATCGAATACTAATAACCCTTTAACAAAACATATTTTCGAGTTTTCGCTTAATGAAAATAAGTTAAGAAAAAACTTTTCTTATTTATATAATAATGAAGATAAACCGATAGAAATGACAATTAATAGCTTTAATACAATTACGGGAAATCAAACATCTACATTTACACAAAAATATGAATATGTAAAGAGGTGATTTTTTATAAAATTAAAAGCTCTTGATGTAATTAATAAATCAAGAGCTTTTTTTGTTTTTATAAGTAAGAAATTATTTGTTATTACGACTACGATAAAACTAATAAAATACAAAACCTTTTAAAATGAATACACTCTGGTTTTTTGAGGATACAAATCTTTTTAAAATTTTATGTCCTCACAAATTCAAGGCTTATAAAAAAGATCATGAATTTGACGGTTACAAAAAGAAAGATTACATCTATTTTGAAGAAGACTCTTCTAACAAGGTCTTTTTAATAGAAAGAGGGAAAGTAAAAATAGGCTATTATAGTGAAAATGGAGATGAAGTAGTAAAAGCTATTTTGTTAAAAGGACAACTCTTTGGTGAAAAAGCAATCTTAGGAGAAGCCAAACGAGATGAGTTTGCTCAGTCTATAGATAATACAACTTCGATATGTCCAATTGGAGTAGATATAATGCATGATTTAATGAGAGACAATCAAACATTTAGTTTTAAAGTCTATAAGTTTATAGGTTTTAAATTTAAAAAGTTAGAAAGACGTCTTCAACTTTTAATGTTTAAAGACACTAAAACAAGGTTAATAGAGTTTTTAGATGAATTATGTAGTGAGTATGGGTATAATTGCGAAGAAACTGGAGATCATGTTGTTCACCATCCTTATACTCAAAGTGATATTGCCTCTTTAATAGGTACTTCTAGGCCAACTTTAAATATTCTTCTAAACGAATTAAAGGAAGAAAATTACTTGGATTTTAACAGAAAAGAAATAAGAATCTTAAAAAAAACAGCTTAATGTTAGGTAGCTAACATTTTAAGAAAAGCCATTATTATAATTTTGTTCGTATATAATCATGAACATAAAAAATAATAAAATGATAAGAAAAATGATTTTGGGAGCTTTGGCATTAGGGATTTTTGCTAGCTCATGTAGTAATGACGATGACAATTCAACGCCGACACAACCAACGACATCTCCATTAACCTTAAACTTAAATGGTCTTGAAGCATTAGGAGATGATTTTGTTTACGAAGGTTGGATTATTGTAGATGGAAACCCAGTATCAACTGGGACATTTACATCTGTTGGATTTCCTCAAGCATTTCAAGTTAATACTTCAGACTTAAATGCTGCAACAAAATTTGTATTAACAATTGAACCTGCTGTAGATCCAGATCCATTACCAGCAGATACTAAAATACTAGCAGGAGATTTCTCTGGAGACTCTGCAAATGTATGGGTTGCTCCAGTTACAACAAATGGAGATGATTTTTTATCGTCATGGGGAAGATTCTTTTTAAGAACACCAACAGACGAGGCAATGGGATCTGGGAATAATATGAATGATGAATATGGAATATGGTTTGGAACACCAGGAACAATGCCTCCGGGTGCTGGATTAGGTTTGCCAACTTTAGCAGCAGGATGGAAATATGAAGGATGGGTAGTTGTAGATGGTGTCGGACCAATTTCTACAGGAACATTTACCGGGTTTACTGAAGTTGATGATTCTAATGATTTCAGTGGAACAGAAAACAATGCTGGACCACCAATTCCGGGAGAAGATTTCTTATTAAACCCTCCTGCTGGATTTACATTCCCTTTAGATGTTAGAGGACGTACAGCAGTAATTTCTATAGAGCCTTTTCCAGACAATTCTCCTGCACCATTTGCAATGAAACCTTTAGCAGGAATGGCTGGTAATGATACAGCACCTACAACATACGATTTAACATTAGATACAAGTTCTTTACCAATAGGTACAGTATCTAGATAAAGATTTTGTTTTTTATTAGATTTGAAGCGTCTTTTTATATTATATAAATTGACGCTTCATTAGTTTATATAATGAACTTTATAAGTCTAAGATTGAGAAATACCATGAGAAATAAAAAATTAAACTTGAAGAATTTATTGTTTTTAATAATACTAGTTTTGCTTATTGTGCCGCAAACAAGAAAACCAATACAAATATTGATTCATAAAGGTTTTGCCCAATTTAGTCCTAGTATTGAGGATATAGATGATATAGAAGAAATAAGTAGCTATAATTGGAAATTACAAGAAGCTAATGGTAATGTTTTAAATTTTGAAGATACAAAGCATCGTGTAATAATGGTAAATTTATGGGCAACTTGGTGTCCTCCTTGTATTGCAGAAATGCCTTCTATGCAAGCACTATATAATGATTATAAAGAGAAAGTAGATTTTGTTTTTGTTTCTAATGAAGATAAAGAGGTTATTTACGAATTTTTAGTTCACAAAGGATATTCATTTCCAGTGTATTCCTCTATTAGTAAAGTGCCAGAAACGTTTAATGTAAGAAGTATTCCAAGAACGTTTTTAATAGATAGAAATGGAAATATTATAATAGATAAATCTGGAGCTGCTAATTGGAATAGCGAAAAGGTTAGGACTACTATAGATGAACTTATAAAATTATAACGTTTTAAAGAAAGCCTTAATAAAAGCAAAAGAAAATAGCGAATACATTATTTTTAACTCTTCCCATATAGATGACTCTTCGTCAAGAAAGCGAAATATAGTTGTGGTCGAGTTTTTAGAATAAAAGGATTCAAATAGCCATTCTCCTTTTTGATTCTCATCTAGTAATACTTTTAAAAATACCTTATCATAAAATTTAAATCGTTTATTAAAAAGTCTAAATGTATGAGGTTTGCCTTGTTTTAAATTTTTTATAATTTGAGTTACTTTTTTTTCGGTATGTTTAAAAGAATAACCTGTAGAGCCTTTTACCCAACCACCTCCTGTGCCTATTTTAGTTAATCTTTTAGTAGAGTATTTTTGAAAAGGAAAATTGGTCATAGGAATATTTCCTTTTTCAATTTCTAAAATGGTATAATTTTTAATTTTTAGAATACTAGAAATATAGCGTTTTAAAAAAATATCATAAGTAGTATCTTTAACTATATTAGAAGTAAAATAAGTAAATTCTACTAAAGCTTTATTTTTTGAAATAGGTAGCACATACATAAAGGTTGTTTGTTCTCCATCTTTTAATCTATAGTCCATCATGGTAAAAGTGTCAAGGTTATTAAAGACACTATTTGTAGTTTCTATAACCCAACCTTTAAAATGCTGTATAACGTTTATATATTTCTCTTTTTGAGAAGAAAAAGAATGATCTACTCTGCTATCAAAAACATGGTTTGCGATATAAGTATTAGAAGATGTTGTTACCTTAATGGAATTAGATTCTTCTTCTGTTAAAATTACATTATCTATTATAAAAGAAATATTATCCTTTTTTTGTAGTTTGATTTTTACACTATTATAGAAATCTACAGAACGTAACATTTTATAACAATATGGATAGAGGCTTAATTGTAATTTTTTTTTAGAGGTATATACATGAGCATAGTTCCAAGAGGTGCCCACTAGATTATCCCATTTTCCAGGACTTTTTTCCCAATAACACCATGTTTTGTCGTTTTCTTTTTTATCACTTTTATCTATTAATGCAATTTGTTTTCCTTTAAAAAAAACATCTTCAGATAATGCTAATGCTAATTGAAGGCCTGCTAAACCATTACCTATTATAATGTAATCAAAATACCTACTTTTACTATCCATTGATTGTAAGAAAAGTAATGTTTAACGTTTAAAATATTTGAAAGGAACAAGAAGCATTCCAAAACACTCTCCATCATTTTTTCCTAAATGCTTATGATGCATTTTATGAGCGCGCCTTAAACCTTTAGCATATCTATTATTAGCATTACGTAATAATTTAAAACGCTGATGAATAAAAATATCATGTACAATAAAATATGCTGCTCCGTATGCCATAATACCTATACCAATAGGTAAGCAATACCAAACACCTTCATAATTCCATAAATATAAGCAAGTCATACTAACTATTGCGTAAAAAATAAAAAAGGCATCGTTACGCTCAAACCAACTATTATGATCTTTATGGTGGTGATCTTTATGTAGCGACCACAAAAAACCATGCATAATGTATTTATGAGTAAACCATGCATTAAACTCCATGATTAAGAATGTTCCTAAAAAAAATAAAATCCAATATACTGTTTGCATTACATTAAATTAAGTTGGTATTTGACATAGCCTCTAGTTAAAAGTTCTACCTTTTTATAGTTAGGCACTCGTATTCTTGCATTTTTGATTTCTAATGCGGGTGTTCTTTTTAATTTTTTTAGAAGTTGCTTATAATATCTATAGGCCATGAATACTCCAAATTTAGCTTCAATAGGTAATTGTTTAATGCCTTTTAAACCCTCAGCGAAATCCTTCTCTATATCATCTATTATATCTTGCTTAGAAGATTCAGTTAAGTTATTCAAATCTGTATTAGGAAAATATGTACGTTCTAATACATCATAATCTGCTTTTAAATCTCTTAAGAAATTTACTTTTTGAAAAGCAGAACCTAAAGACATAGCTGTAGATTTTAGCATATTATACTTTTTATTATCACCTTTTACGAAAACTTTTAAACACATAAGGCCTACTACATCCGCAGAGCCATATATATAATCTTTATATTCTTTTTCGGTTAAATAATTATTTTTATACAAATCTAAACGCATGCTATTCATAAATGAATCTACCATATGCTTTTCTAGATTGTGTTTATGGTAAGTATGCTGAAAAGCATTTAAGATAGGATTAAGACTAATTTTGTCTTTTAAAGCTCTTTCTAGATCTAATTCGAAATTTTTAAATAGTTGTTCTTTGTTGTAGTTATGGAAACTATCTACTATTTCGTCTGCAAAACGCACAAATCCATAAATATTATAGATATCTTGGCGAATACAGTTTGATAGCATTTTTGTAGCCATAGAAAAAGAAGTACTGTAGTATTGTGTTACTATTTTGCTGCAATTGTAGGACACGGAATCAAATAAGGCTTTCATTAGTTTCTGTTGTGTTTTTTTATTAATTCTGCTACTATTTTTCCTGAAATTAATGATGGGGGTACACCTGGTCCAGGAACGGTTAGCTGCCCAGTAAAATATAAATTCTGAACTTTTCCGCTTTTCAATTTGGGTCTTAAAAATGCTGTTTGTAATAGCGTATTTGCCATACCATATGCATTTCCTTTATAAGAGTTGTAGTCTTTTATAAAATCATTAACACAAAAAGACTCTTTAAAGATAATAGATTTTTTAACTTCTTGAGAAGTTAGTTTTTCAAATCTTGTTATTATTTTATTGAAATATTTTTCTCGTAATAGTTCATTATCTTCTATTCCTGGAGCTAATGGAATTAAAAAAATTCCAGCTTCTTTTCCTTCTGGTGCAGAACTATTATCTGTTATACTTGGAAAACTTGCATAAAACAGTGGATTATCTGGCCATTTTGGAGTATCATAAATATCTTTTGCATGTATATCAAAATCAACATCAAAAAATAAAGTATGGTGGTTTACGTTTTTTAATTTTTTATCAAACCCTACATAAAATAGAAGAGATGATGGAGCAAACGTTTTTTTAAACCAATATGATTCTGAGTACTGTCTGTATTTTTTGTTAAGTAACGTTTCGCTGTGATGATAATCGGCACCACTTAAAACAATGTCAAAATTAAGAGACTTGTCATTAACTAAAACACCTGTTGCTTTACCTTTAGAATCTACATTAATTTTTTCAACTGGTGAATTCGTTTTAATATTTACGCCTAATGATTTGGCTAGTGTTTCCATTGCTAAAATAACTTGATACATTCCATTTTTAGGATGGAATGTACCTATGCCAAAATCTGCATAATTCATAAAACTATAAAATGAAGGAGTATTACTTGGTTTGGCTCCCAAAAATAGAACAGGGAATTCTAATATTTGAGCTAACCTATTGTTTTTAAATTCTTTTCTAACATCTTTTTTTATAGTACTAAAAAATTGCCCTATTTTTTTTATGGTAACAGGAGTTATTAATTCTAAGGGAGAAACACCTGGCCTGTATACTAAATCTTTAATAGCTACATTATAGTTATCCTGAGCATTATTTATAAACTTTTTTAGTTTATTAGAGCTGCCTTGTTCTTCAGCTTCAAAAGCAGAATATATTTTTTCTAATGTATCTTCAATAGTTATGTAGTCGTTTTTTCCAAAATAAACACTATATGCAGGATTTAGCTTCTCTAAAGTATAATAATCAGATGGTAATTTGTTAAAATCTGCAAAAAAACGTTCAAAAACATCTGGCATCCAGTACCAGGTTGGGCCAATATCAAAGGTAAACCCATCTTTTTTTAATTGTCTAGCTCTACCTCCAATAGTATTGTTTTTCTCAAATATGGTAACTTCATAACCATACTTTGCTAAATAACAAGAAGCAGCTAATGCTGAAAAACCAGAACCTATTATTGCAATAGTTTTTTTCATAATTGTTTTTAACCTACTTGTTGTTTATAATTATTTAAACTTTCTAAAATCTCTTTTGTTGAGTTGAATACGGATATTTTATCATTTAACAAATTTAAATTTATGTGTTGGGTCTGTCTACCAGAAATTAATAAAAGGTTATTATCATCTTTTAAAATTTTCATTGAGAGTTCTTCCAAATATTTATCTATAATCTCTTTTTCTGGTTTAATGGTAAAAGAGGAGATAAATACAATATCATTATAATGATCGGTAAGGTATTCTAGACTGTCAATTGGAACACTTTGTCCTAAATATATACTTTTATAACCTCTTAACGTTAATTCGTAATTTACATATAACAGGCCTAATTCATGAATTTCATTATCGGGTAAGAATAATACAAATGTTTTATTGTTTTCAACTTTTTCAGCATTATCTATGGCTATATCTGTGTAAACTAAAACTTTTTGCTTAATTAATTCAAATATAAAATGTTCATGAGCTGGGGTTATGGTATCTGTTTGCCATAATAATCCAATTTGATTTAACAGAGGAACAAATACATTATGGAAGATATTCGATAGATTTTGATCTTTTGCCAATTCTTTAAATGTGCTATAGAATAGGGTTTGGTCAAAATTTAACATTGATATTTTAAATAAGTCCACCGAATGATTATCTGTATCATTCTCTTTAGCAATTTGTTTAACCAAATTTGGTATTTCGTTTGGTTGTAATTGTGCTATTTTAGAAACTTTGTACCCATTTCGATTTAGAAATGTTATGTTTAATAACTTTTGTAAGCTAGAAAGACTATAAAATCTAATATTAGTTTCCGTTCTATTAGGTTGAAAAAGGTTATAGCGTTTCTCCCATATTCTAATGGTGTGGGCTTTTATCCCAGAAAGATTTTCTAAATCTTTAATGCTGAATTTTGTTTTTATATTGTTCATTTTTTAGCTAAAATAGTTAAACAAAATTAAAAAAAAACAATTTAAAATCAAATTTTACAAATCATTAACATATTTAACAATATTGAGTATTCTATATAATTTAATGTTTCAAATTTTTAAATTAGCTTATAAAACTTAAACATTGAAAATTTGGATACAAATAAACAACTACTTTTTTTCTTTAGCTTACTTGGTGCTTTTAATGGTATTATACTTGCTGTTTATTTCATGTTTTTTTCTAAAAAAAAGAAAGTATATAATATTTTCTTAGGATTATTATTATTAGTTATAAGTATAAGAATAGGTAAGTCTGTTTTCTTCTATTTTAATAAAGATTTGTCAAATATTTACATTCATGTAGGGATAATGGCTTGTGTATTAATTGGGCCTCTATTGTATTTATTTATAAGGAGTGCACTCGTAAATGAAAGAGTTCTAAAAAAATACGATGCGCTTCATACAATTCCATTATTTGTAGTAATTGCAATAGCAATTCAATTTCCTTATTGGGAGTACCGAAGCCTATGGAGTAATCTAATAAATCTAATTTATTGGCAATGGTTTGTTTATATTATTATCTCAGCTTTTAATTTAATACCAGTTTTTAAGAATGTAAATAGAGAGTTTAAAACACAAAATAATATAAGTAATGTTTGGCTACTTAGTGTGTTTATTGGTGTTTCTATAATTTGGCTGGCTTATAAAACGTCTCGTTATACTTCATACATAGTTGGAGCTGTATCATTTTCGTTTGTGTTCTACATTTCTGGCTTACTTATATTTAAAATTTCGAAAAAACAAAAAGAAGTTATAAAGACTAAACGGAGTACAAAACAATTTATTGATAATGATGTTATAAAAACTATAGAAAGTAAACTGGAAGAATTATTAAATGACAATAAAATCTATAAAAATTCTAATTTAAAAATGCCTGATTTAGCTACTAAATTAAATGTTTCTTCACATGTACTTTCTCAATATTTAAATGAGATCTTAGAAAAAAACTTTGCGCAATTCATTAATGAGTATAGAGTAAAAGAAGCAGAGTTACTTTTAAAATCGTCCAAAAACTATACTATAGAAGCTATTGCCTACGATAGTGGATTTAACTCTGTATCTGCTTTTTATACTGCATTTAAAAATATTAATAAAATAACTCCAGCTGCGTTTAAGAAAAAGCAACTTGCTTAAAATTAGTAATTTGTAGTTTTCTTTTTATTCTAATTTATAAATTAGGAGGAGCTATTTATAGATAACTAGAGTTTTAATTGTTTTAAAATATAGTTTTGATGAAAACTAAATTTATGAAAACAATACTTAAAGTCTTAATATTCATTTTTACTTTCATTTTTAATAGTTATGGGCAAACAGATAAAGAAAAAATAGAATCTGTTTTGATGGATTATATAGATGGTACAGCAAATGGACAAATTAGCAGAATTAATAGAGCGTTCCATAAAAATGCCAATTTGTACTCTATAGCAAATGATAGTTTAAAAGTTTTACCCTCTAAAAAATATATTGGTTACTTTAGAGAGGGACAAAAAAATGGGAGATTAGGACACATAGAATCTATAAATATAAACAATAATGCTGCTGTAGGCATTGTTAAAATAGATATGCCTGGACGTAAGCGACGCTATACAGATTACATGTTATTACTTAAAACAGAAGGAGAGTGGAAAATTGTTCATAAATCTTATACATGGGAGTCATACGAAAGGAAAGGTAAAGTGTTATTTGTAGTCTCTAATATTTCATCTTATGGTGATAATAATAAACGAACAGGAACACATTATGAAGAGTTAGTGCAGCCTTATGATAAACTTCAAAAAACTGGTTACGAAGTTGATTTTGTTAGTCCAAATGGAGGTGAAATACCTGTGGCTTATATTAATTTACAAGACAAATTACAATTGCATTATTTTTACGATTCAGCGCTTCAATATAAATTGAAAAATACATTAAAACCTTCTCAAGTAGATTCTAAAGAGTACCAAGCTATATATTATTGTGGTGGATCTGCTGCGGTGTTCGATGTACCAAATAGTACTGGAATTCAAAAAATAGCCCAACAAATATATGAAGATCAAAATGGAATAGTTAGCTCTATATGTCATGGAGCAGCTGGGTTAGTAAATGTAAAATTAAGTAATGGCACTTTTTTAGTAAATGGGAAAAGAGTAAACTCATTTACTAATCAAGAAGAAGGTAATGGAAAGCACCTCCCATTTTTAATAGAAACTAAATTGAAAGAAAGAGGTGCTATATTTAAATCTTCAGAAAATTGGAGATCTCATGTAGAAGTGGATGGCAATTTAATAACTGGACAAAACCCGAGTTCCTTAGAAGCTTTTTCTATGGAATTAATTAATCGATTAAATGTTATAAATCAATAAGCGTTACATATAAAGATAAAACTCCTGAAGTTAAAAAGAAAACTATTCTTTTTAACTTCAGGAGTTTTTAGATGTTAAACAATAATTAATGAGAATGTTCTGCTTCACTTTTTTTCATTTCGGCCATTAAATAATAGGCTCCACTTTGTGCTATTAATGTATTACTTTCTTTAATAGCATCTTTAAAATCGAAAGCTATAAAGCCATTACTAGTAGACTTTATAATTATTTCTTTTGGTGTAAAACCCCAAGTATTATTATCCTCTTTTTCTGCTATAAAAGCATAATGTGTTTCTCCTTCTTGAAACACAGCATCTTCAGGTAGAGCCTGTTCTAAAAGAGTATCAGTAATAATTCTAGCGTTAACATACATGCCAGGTATTAGGTTTTTATCTTTATTCTCTATTTCTGCATGAACATGTAATGCTTTTGGACCTTCTTCAAACGATTTTCCTACAGAATATATCTTAGCTGTCATTTCTTGATTACCTAAAGCTTTAATATTTATTTTAACTAATTGTCCATTTTTAACTTTGCTAATATCTTTTTCAAATACCATTAAATCGGCATGAATATGTTCAGTATTTACTACTTCGAAAAGAGGTGTTTGAGGTTGTACAAACTGACCAGATTTTATCTGAACTTTTTCTATAAAACCATCTATATTACTTTTAATGGGGGCGTTTTGAGAAATATTGCCATTTCTTACCTGTACGGGGGATAAACCCAGTAAGCGTAATTGACTTTCGTATCCTTTTGTTAACCCTTTTGCACTAGAAAATTTTGACTTTGCTTGTTGGTAATCCCTTCCAGAACCTACTTGCGCATCATACAATTTCTTTTGCCTATTGTAATCTTGCTCTAAGAATTGTAAGGTATTATAAGTTTGCAAATAATCTGTTTGTAAACTTATAATATCAGGATGACTTACATAAGCTAGAATTTGTCCTTTCTTTACTTTGTCTCCTTCAACAACCTTTATGCTGTTAATATTAGCACCTAATGTAGTTGTAACAACTGCTTCATTTTGAGGCGGTACACCTAATTGCCCATTAACTTGAACAAAACCACTCATATTTTGTTTAGAAAGCGTATCTATTTTTATATTTAAAATATCTAATTGCTTATTTGTTAAAATAACTTCTTCTTCATGATTTTCTTCTTGCTCTATGCTTTTTTTAGAACTATTACCTTCTGAATCATGTATATGAGGGGCATTTTGATTAGATTTTTTACAACTTATTACTAATGTTAAAATTGTAACTAAAGTGATTATATATTTATATTGATTTTTCATTATTAAGATTTTGAAGTTAAGAAATATTCTAACTGAATTTTACTTTTTAAGTAAGAGTTAAATAGTTGCCATGTGTTAATTTCTAGTTCTATAGCCGTTTTTATAGTTTGTAAAAAGGTAACATAATCTATAGCTCCTTCTTTATATGATAAGGTTGCTCCATTGCGTTGCTCTTTTGCTAACGGTAAAGCTTCGTTTTTATAATAATCCCAACTTTTTTGTAGTTGATTATATTGAGTTACCATTGTATTAAAAGCATTTGTAAATGCTATTTTTTTTGCATTATTCTCTTGTTCAACAATATTAATAGTCATTTTTGAAGCTTTAGATTCTCCTTTAATTTTATTAAATATTAAAGGAATTTGTATACCCGCTTGATAGCTGCTAAACCCTGATTGATTCCCGATTTTTTGAAAACGATATTGAATAGATAGTTTAGGCAAAAATTGAGATTTAGTAACCTTATATTGAACTTTAGCAACATTTTCTTGGGCTTCCCAATAGGAGAATATAGGATGTTTTTTTAAATCTTCATTAGAAATAAGAAGTAGCGTATCATAATCATCTAAATTTATAGAAGCTACATCGTATTGATTTTTAGATTGTAACCATTGGTTTAAACTTTGTAAAGCCATTTGGTAATTAGTAAATGCTTGTTCTTTTTGTAGCTTTATTAGTTTGCCTTGATTAGCTGTAGCACTATATTCTAATTTAGAAATAGCTTCAGTTTCATACCGTAAATCTATAGCCTTATTTAATCCGGAAAACACAGAGTCTATTTTAGCATATGCTTCATAAATTCGTTTTTTGGAATAAGCATTAAACCAAGCAATTTGTACGTTCTGTTTTATTTTAAGACTATTTAAATTTGCATTATTTTCAGCTAATTTAATGTTCTCTTTAGCAAGTTTGCTTTTAGAGGGAATGCCAAAAATATCTATATTATTTTGTCCTACACCTAATGTAGTATAAGTTGGAGTGTTAGAATTACCAATTTCTCCTCCAGAGGTAAACAATTTAGTAGAACCAAAATCCCAAGCTGTTGTTTTTAAAGCCTTTTCTTTTTCTATATATAATTGAGACGCTTTTAGTGTGGGGTGATTTTCTGTTGCAATTATTACTGCTTCATTAATTGTAATGGTTTTTTGTTGAGCTTGTATTACACCAAAACTAAAGCATAATAAAATAATTGTAATAACTGTTTTAGGTGTTTTTAGGTTCATTGTGCTATGTTCTTTACCTTCAATCCATTTGTATAGAATAGGAATAATAAATAATGTTAATAATGTAGAGGTTAATAGGCCGCCAATTACTACCGTTGCTAATGGTTGTTGCACTTCTGCACCAGATGAAGTGGAGAGTGCCATGGGGAGAAAGCCAAGCATGTCGGTTAATGCTGTTAGCAGTATAGGTCTAATACGTCTGCGAGCACCTATTCTTATGCGTTCGTTTACATTATCTACACCTTCAGCTTTTAATTCGTTAAAGCCACTAACTAGTACTAACCCGTTTAATACAGCAACTCCAAATAATACTATAAACCCTACGCTAGCAGAAATACTAAAAGGCATATCTCGTAGCATTAATGAAAATACGCCACCTATAGTTGCTAATGGAATAGCCATGTAAATCATTAGTGTTTGTTTAATAGATTTTAAAGCAAAGTATATGAGTATAAAAATTAGACCTAATGCAATTGGAACTACTGTTTTTAATTTGCTTGTAGCTCGCTCTAAGTTCTCGAAAGCTCCACCATATCTTATATAGTAGCCTGTTGGCAACTTTATTTTGGTGTCTATTTTTTGTCGAATTTCTTCAACTAAAGACTTAATATCACGCCCTCTAACATTAATTCCAACATAGGTTCTGCGATTGGTATTATCTCTGCTAATTTGCATAGGACCTGGTTTGTAACTAATACTAGCAACTTCTTTAAGAGGGATTTGACTTCCGTTTGGTAAGGTTACAAATAGGTTTTTTACGTTATTTAAATCTTTACGGAGTTCTTCTTTTAATCTAACAACTAAATCAAAACGTTTTTCACCTTCAAAAATGGTTCCTGCTACGCCTCCAGCAAAAGCTGTTTGTATTAAATGATTTAACTCATTTATTTGTAAACCATATTGCGCCAATTTATTACGGTTATACTTAATTGTAATTTGTGGTTGCCCAGTGGTAGCTTCTACTTTCATGTCAGCAACACCATTTACTGAGGCAATAATTTTTCCTATTTCTTCAGCTTTTTGTGCTAAAATATCCAAATCGTCACCATATAATTTTACAGCAATGTCTTCACGTACCCCCGTAATTAATTCATTAAATCGCATTTCTATAGGTTGTGTAAACTCATAGTTAACACCTGGAACTTGCTCTACTTTTTCTTTAATTTTATTAATAAGTTCTTCTTTTGTACTTGCGTTAACCCATTGAGAGATTGGCTTTAATATTACAAATACATCTGCAATATCCATAGGCATTGGATCTGTAGGAACATCTGCCACACCAATTCTACTAATAATGTCTTTGACTTCTGGAAAGTTAGTTTTTACAATCTTTTCAATTTTGGTTGTCGTTGCAATAGTTTCAGAAAGAGAACTTCCTGGGTTTAAAATAGCATGAAAAGCTAAATCGCCTTCATCTAATTGAGGTATAAATTCGCCACCCATTTTAGTAAAAACATAACCAGAGAAGCCTAATAGAATTAATGCCGAAATAATAATGAGCTTTCCTTTTTTTAGGGCTCTTACTAAAATAGTTTCATACTTATTTTCTAACCAGTGTACAATTTTGTCTCCCCAATATACTTTTTTTGTTTTTGGAGCTTTTAAAAAGAAAGCTGTTGCCATTGGTACATAAGTTAAGCAAAGTACCATTGCTCCAATCATGGCAAAACTAAAGGTTAATGCCATTGGAATAAACATTTTTCCTTCAACGCCTTCTAATGCTAAAATTGGTAAGAATACAATAAGAATAATAAATTGACCAAAAAAAGCGGTATTCATCATTTTTGATGATGCTTTATAGGTCATGTTATCTCTATCTTTAGCAGAAATAGTTTCATTTTTTTGAATACGTTGATATATTAAAAAAACAGTACTTTCTACAATAATAACTGCACCATCTACTATAATACCAAAATCTATAGCGCCTAAACTCATTAAATTAGCCCATACATCGAAAAGATTCATTAAAATAAAAGCAAAGAGTAATGATAGTGGGATAGTAGTAGCTACAATTAATCCACCTCTCCAATTGCCAAGAAAGAAAACTAAAATAAAGATAACAATAAGGGCTCCTTCTATTAAATTATTTTTTACAGTAGATGTTGTGTTGGCTATTAACTTGCTTCGGTCTAAAAAGGGTTTTATTGTTATGCCTTCTGGTAAAGACTTTTGTATCTCATCGATTCTTTCTGTTACACTTTTTATAACAGTATCTGTACTCGCTCCTTTTAACATTAAAATCATACCACCAACAGCTTCACCTTCACCATTTTTTGTTAACGCACCATATCTAGTTGCATTACCAAATTTTACAGTTCCAATATCTTTAATCGTTATAGGTATTCCTCCTTTATTTGTAATAACTATATTATTTATATCATCCAAAGAGCGAGCCAAACCTTCGCCTCTAATAAAATTAGCTTGATGATTCTTTTCAATATAAGCACCACCAGTGTTTTCGTTGTTATTTTTTAAAGCTAGATAAACATCATTAATACTTAAGTCTATAGCATTTATTTCGTTTGGGTCTATTGTTACTTCGTATTGTTTAGCACTACCTCCAAAAGCATTAACTTCTACTACGCCAGGAACCATTGCCATTTGTCGTTTAATAATCCAATCTTGAATGCTGCGTAACTCAGTAGGATTGTATTTATTTTTATATTTAGAATCTATTTCTAGAGTATATTGATAGATTTCCCCAAGACCTGTAGAAATAGGTCCCATCACTGGAGTTCCAAAACCTTCAGGAATACTAGCTTTTATTTCGGTCAATTTCTCTGAAACAAGTTGTCTTGGTAAATATGTATCTAAATCATCACTAAAAACAATAGTAACAACAGACAAACCAAAACGAGATATAGAACGAATTTCTGTTACTTCAGGAAGATTAGCTACAGCAACTTCTATAGGATATGTTATAAATTGTTCAATATCTTCTGTATCTAAGTTTGGTGCTTGGGTAATTATTTGTACTTGATTATTTGTAATATCTGGAACAGCATCTACAGGTACTTTTTTAACACTATAAATACCACCTACAATTAATGCAAGCGTAAACAATGCAATAACAAATTTGTTATTGATTGAAAACTCGATAAGTTTATTAATCATTTAATTTATTTAAGTTTAATTAAAAAATGAGTGTTTACTCAAAAAGAGAAAACATAATTATTTTCCTTCTTATAAGGAAATAGAGATATTTTAATTAAACTTGAGGAGGTTGGAAAATAGCATCCAAATATTGATTGTTATATAAAGGGGTGTAGCTAACAACTATTTTGGAATTATAATATTCTAGAATATTAAAATCTATTTTAAAAACAGATACAATAACATTAGAAGCAGTACAAGAACAAATACAGAAGTGACATTCGTTATCACAATCTGATTCTTCTGAGTGATTTTTATTATCATGATGTTCTTCATGTCCTTCAGGGTCTATATGATGTCCTTCGTGAATAGGGTTAGTTTCTGTTATATGGGAAACAGAAACTATCTCATTGGTATTAACCAAAAACTCATCACCAAACGAAAATGTGGATGATGTTAAAATTAATAAGGATAATATGATTGAAAAAAACTTCACATTACAAATGTAAAAAGAAAAGTAAAGCAATGGGAATGCATTGTAATAAAAAAGAAATACTAAATAATATTTTCATGTATTTAATTTTAATTATGCAACTCTATTATTGGTTGTTTCAAGTATTCTATTTGTAGATGTAGTAATGAAACCATTAAAGGTTTTGTTTTTAACAATAAATCTTTCGGCAGACTTTACATAACATGAAGGTATTTTTATAGGAGAGTCCATATCATCAAATTGAATGTTAACATTATCGGCAATAGTGCTTGCTTGTTTTAATCCAAGTTTTATAGACCCTTTTATTGTTCCTCCTATTGTATTTAATTTAATTCCAGAGGATTTTAATTGAGCGCAAACATTCTCTATAGAGTAGTTTTTTAACAAGTTTACATTAATGGTAAAATGATTTACACGATGTCCATGAATATATAGCCAAGCGGCATATTCAGATTCTGTTTTTAGAGCTTTATAAGTTTTAAAATTAACATTCCATTTACGACCTAAAGTGAGAATGTTATCATTTACTTCATATTGTTTAAAAGTATTTGTTAAAGTGCTTTTTAAAAATGAAGAACATTTGTTTAATAGTGTATCCTTGTTCAATAAAAAGGTATACTCATTTTATTTATTCCGTAATTATATATGTCATTTGTTGTAATACTAGTTTTATTGTTAATAATAGTTCTAAATGCAATATGGTCACAAAATAAGGTATAATCTTTAAGTTTTAAAGAGTGTTTAACTAGGAGTTATTTTAAAATAACTTTCCCAAAGTTTTTGTATTCTAGTGTCCATAATTTACGTTTTTACATTGATCTAAATAATATATCGTTGTTAGCCAACTCTTAATTGGATAAATTGTTAATTCCAAAATGCTTTTTAAATGCTTTATCGAGTAACTCTAGTAACAAAAGCTTTTTTTGAATTGTTATTTTTGAAGATGTAATTTCATTGACTATGTCGTGAGCTAATTTTATACTTGATCTTTCCATGATTAAAAAAATGTATTTGTATGTGGTAAATATGAAAAATATCTCCTTTTTTAATTTAGAGTTTTAGACGAATAGAATAAAGCTATAGGTGATTGTATTAAAAGTTTAGATAAGAAAGAAAGAGATGTAATTAAAAGGTATATTATTTAAGAACTATATTTTTTATTGTGCGCACGAGAAGATTCGAACTTCCACACCCTAAAATGGATACTGACCCCTCAAGCCAACGCGTCTACCAATTCCGCCACGTGCACTTTATATAAGTAAAGGTATAAAAAGTTAAGCATTGCTTAGCTTTTTAAGAAAGGTAACTATTTTAATTGTTTTGAATAAAAATAAACATCTAAATCTTTTCCAATAGGAGTATAAATTATTAGCTCGTTTTAGCTATATATTAATAGAAATTATTTTCTTGAGCTAATAAATGTATCTATATTATTTTATAAGGGATTGTAAACAAATAAAAAAAGCAGTTAACTATTAAGTTAACTGCTTTTTTGTGACCGGGCTGGGGCTCGAACCCAGGACCCTCTCCTTAAAAGGGAGATGCTCTACCAACTGAGCTACCAGGTCATTTTGTTAAATACATTTCTTTAACGGGGTGCAAATATACTAACCTTTTATTAATATATAAAACAAAAAATTAATATTTTTTTAGTACACATGAGAAGATTCGAACTTCCACGACCTAAAACGGTCACTGGCCCCTCAAGCCAGCGCGTCTACCAATTCCGCCACATGTGCTTTTTAAATAAAAATATGAACAAAAAAAAAGCTAAGCAATGCTTAACTTTTTTGTGACCGGGCTGGGGCTCGAACCCAGGACCCTCTCCTTAAAAGGGAGATGCTCTACCAACTGAGCTACCAGGTCATTTTAAACATTAGTTATTTCCCTAATGCGGGTGCAAATATAAAAGCTTTTATCGATATTCCAACACTATTTTAAAGTTTTTTTCGTTTTTTTGCAAAGCAATTTTCTATGCTTTTAATAATCAAATTGATAACAAAAAAATGAATATAATTTTATTAGGATATATGGCTTCAGGAAAGTCTCTAATAGGAAAAAAACTAGCAAAAACTTTAAACTATAATTATATTGATTTAGATGCTTATATAGAATCTGAAGAACAGAGTTCGGTAAGTGAGCTATTTGAAAAAAAAGGAGAGTTGTTTTTTAGAAAAGAAGAACACAAACACTTAAATACATTATTAAATACTAGTGAAAAAACGATATTGTCGTTGGGAGGAGGAACTCCTTGTTATTATAACACAATGACTTTACTAAAAACAAACGAAAACTTTAAAACAATATATTTAAGAGTTTCTATACCAGAATTAGTTAGTCGCTTAAAAAGCGAAAAGGCTAAAAGACCTTTAATAGCCCATATAAAAACAGATGAATTGCTTACTGAATTTATTGGCAAACATTTATTTGAAAGGTCTAATTTTTATAACCAAGCAGAAGTTATAATAAACGCTAATGAAAATCCGGAGGCAATTGTAGAAGCTATTTTATTGCAATTATTTTAAAACAGCTTCATAAGTAGCACCTTCTAAAACAACATTTACATGTTCGTTTAAAGATGTAGATAATGATATCCCCTTAAAATCAGCCTTTACAGGGTATTTTTTATGATTTCTGTTTACTAACACAGCTGTTTTAAATTGCTTTAAAGGAACATCTAAAAAATGTTTTACACCATAAATTAAAGTAGTTCCCGAATTTAAAACATCATCTATAAGTACAACTGATTTATCTTTATAAGCATCTGAAGAAATTGAAGTCTCTATAGTTTGTCTGGGGTCTTTCTTATTAATACTAACTTTACATAATATTGGATTAATAGGAGAGATATCTTTTAATATCAATTTTAATTTTTCGGCTAAAATATAACCGTTACGATCTATACCTGCTAAAATAACCTCAGATTCGTTAACATTACTCTCATAAATTTGATAAGCAATACGTTTTATTTTATGATTTATTTCGTCGTGAGAGAGAATACTATTTTTTAATGCAGTCATAAAGAAATTATTTTAGTCAAATATAAAACAGAAGAAAGAATTAAATTACTTTTTACGATTCATTTTCTCTATAAATATCGTCAATGTCTCGTCTGTCTTTTTTTGTTGGTCTTCCTGTACCTTTTTTGCGATAATGGTCTTTAGCAAACTTTAAAAGTTCTTGAGCCTCGAAAGCCGATTTTGGAGTTGTATCAACTCTATAGATATCAACAAGTTTAGCTCCAACTCTATTAGGAGGAATGTCTAAAACCGTTAAACTATAATTAATTTGGTTTTTTCTAAGTTCAATTTGGTCTGTAACGTAGACTTCTCTACTAGGTTTTACAACCTGCCCGTTTATCTTAATATGCCCTTTTTTACAAGCAGTAGTTGCTATATTTCTTGTCTTGTAATGTCTTACACACCATAAATACTTGTCTATACGCATACAAATAATCTAAAATCTACGTTAATGATATTGTGCAAAATTATATTTAAACTTATCTTGCACCCAAAAATAAGCAATAAATGAATTTAAGAAAACTAACTTTAGCAACTTTATCTATAGTATTATTATCTTTTTCTTGTAAAAAAGATGATGGACCAGAGATTATTCCTGATAGAGACAGACAAGAAGTGTACGATGAAGATATCCTAGAGATAGAAGAATATCTAGAAACGCATTTTTATAATTATGAAGAATTTAATGCTAATCCAGAGTATTCTTTAGCAAATGATGAATTCGAATTAGTTTTTGAAGCAATAAATCCTGATGATCCTGATACTGCAGATAAAACACCTTTAATAGATCAAGTTATAGAGAAAACTGTAACACAAGACGGTATAGATTATAAACTATATATACTAAAAGTAAGAGAAGGTCTTAATAAAAATGTACATGGTTTAGATAGAGCAGCAGTAACATATAATGGTACATTGGTAGATGGAACTTCTTTTGATAGTGCTGTAACACCTGCCTTTTTTAACTTAACAACAGTAGGTTCTCAAGGAGGAGTTGTGGTTGGATTTAGAGAAGGGTTAACAGAGTTTAAAACAGCGGATGGATTTACCGAAGCAGCCGATGGATCTGTTGTGTACCATAATCATGGAATAGGAGCTGCTTTTATACCTTCTGGCTTAGGATATTTTTCTAGACCTGTAGGATCTATTCCTCAATATGCACCTATTTTCTTTAGATTTAATGTGTATTCTAGAAGTAATACAGATTTTGATTTAGATGGAATACCATCTTACTTAGAAGATTTATCTATGTCTGGAGATGGTTTAGATGATAATACAGATGGTGATTTATTAGTGAATTTTATAGATAATGATGATGATGGAGATGGAGTGCTAACCAGAGATGAAGTTATTAAGAAAGAATACACTAAAAATGAAAGTGATGTAGATTTTGCAACAGAAGCAGAAGCACAAACATATTATGATGATAATGCAGCTGCAGATGAAGTGTTTGTTAGTATAGAAATAGAAAACGACGGAACTTACATATTAAATACAGTTGTTGTACCAAATACGAATACTTCAGATTCACCAGATTTACCAGATTATTTAGATGATACGGTAACTAATGATTTAAGCGAAGATTAAATTATAGAATGTAAATAAAATAAAAAAACAGCCAACTCAATGAGTTGGCTGTTTTTGTTTACACTATTATATTATCTAGGTTTTTATAACTTATATGATAAACTTAGTATAAGTTGCTCGGTTCTTGTGTCTAATCTATTGGTAGCTATTGTGGTATTATTTGTTATTATAGTAGCTTCATTAGTATTAAAACCACGTTCATACCTTAAATCTAGACCTAATTGGTTTATATTTATACCTATACCAAAGTTTAGACCAACAGAAAAATCATTTTCAAGTTTATTTATAGTAGCATTACTTAAATCGGATTCTAAAATATACTGTAAAGATGGGCCTGCAAAGACATGTACAGGTCCTAGTACTTTTAAACCAACTAAAAGGGGAGCATCTAATTTTTGCATAGAAAAATCACCAGCAGTATCATAATCACTTTTAGTACTAGTATATACTAACTCGGATCTAAAATAAAGTTTATTTCCTAATTTCCCGAAAAGACCTATATGATAACCTACTGTAGCGGTAGGGTCTTCAGAAGTATTATTTATGGCGTTAAAGTAACTACCATTGGCATTGTAATTAATACCACCTTTAAGTCCAAATCCGCTTCCACTTTGTGCGAAAGCGGATGTGGCCATTATTGCTGTAAAAACTACAGTTAAAAATATGTTTTTCATAATTCTTCGTTTTATTGATTTATATCGTTAAAACGAAAAATAAGAGTTATTATTTTCTTTTAATAACTTTTTCGCATGCTTTCACGATAGCATCACTATTTAATCCATACTTTTCCATAAGTTGAGCAGGTGTACCAGACTCTCCAAAAGTATCATTAGTAGCTATAAACTCTTGAGGTGTTGGTTTATTTGTGGCTAATACTCTAGAGACGCTTTCACCTAAACCACCTAAATGATTATGTTCTTCTGCTGTAACTATAGATTTTGTTTTACTAACAGACTCTATAATAGCATTAGCATCCAATGGCTTTATAGTATGTATGTTTATAACTTCGGCAGAAATACCTTTTTCATTTAATGTTTTTGCAGCTTCAAGAGCTTCCCAAACTAGATGTCCAGTTGCGACAATAGTAACATCTGTTCCTTCAATAAGGTGAACGGCTTTACCTATTTCAAACGTTTGATCTTCTGGAGTGAAGTTAGCTACTTTTGGTCTACCAAAACGTAAGTATACTGGTCCATGGTGCTCAGCGATAGCTAATGTTGCAGCTTTAGTCTGGTTATAATCACAAGGATTAATAACAACCATACCTGGAAGCATTTTCATTAAGCCGATATCTTCTAAAATTTGGTGTGTTGCTCCATCTTCTCCTAGAGTTAAACCAGCGTGAGAAGCACAAATTTTTACATTTTTATCAGAATAAGCAACACTCTGTCTAATTTGGTCGTAAACACGACCTGTAGAAAAGTTTGCAAAAGTACCTGTAAATGGAATTTTTCCACCAACTGTTAATCCTGCAGCGATACCTATCATGTTTGCTTCCGCAATTCCTATTTGAAAGAAACGCTCTGGGTTTTCTTCAATAAATTGATCCATTTTTAAAGACCCAACTAAATCGGCACAAAGCGCAACGACATTAGGGTTTGTTCTACCTAATTCTGTTAAACCTGCTCCAAAACCTGAACGAGTGTCTTTACTTCCTGTATTTGTATATGTTTTCATAAGTATAAAATCGTAATTAGTAAATCTAAAAAAAGTTAGTAATCTCCTAAAGTTTCAGGGTTCTGTGCTAAAGCACTAGCTAATTGTTCATCATTAGGAGCTTTTCCATGCCAAGCGTGTGTATGCATCATAAAGTCAACACCGTTACCCATCATTGTTTCTAATAAAACACAAACAGGTTTACCTTGTCCAGTTTTAGATTTTGCTTCAGCCATTCCCTTTAAAATAGCTTCCATATTGTTACCATCTTTAACCTCAATAACAATCCAATCGAACGCTTCAAATTTAGCCTTAACGTCTCCCATAGGTAATACATCATCAGTAGCACCATCAATTTGTTTTCCGTTTAAGTCTATAGTAGCTATTATATTGTCTACCTTTTTACCAGAAGCATACATAATAGCTTCCCAATTTTGCCCTTCTTGTAATTCACCATCACCATGTAAGCTATAAATTAAATGATTACAACCATTTAATTTTTTTGCTTGTGCAGCACCTAAAGCTACAGACATCCCTTGACCAAGAGAGCCAGAAGCAATTCTTACACCTGGTAAATTTTCATGAGTGGTTGGGTGACCTTGTAATCTAGAATTAATTAATCTAAAGGTATTAAGCTCGTCAACTGGAAAATATCCAGCTCTAGCAAGCACACTATAGTAAACAGGAGAAATGTGTCCGTTAGAAAGGAAAAATAAATCTTCTCCAATACCGTCCATGTCAAAACCATCTTTTCTGTCCATTATGTCGTTGTAAAGGGCTACAAAAAACTCTGCGCAGCCTAAAGATCCTCCTGGATGCCCAGAATTAACTTTATGTACCATACGTAAAATGTCCCTACGTACTTGTGTTGTAATGTCTTCTAATTGTTGTGTGTTTGCCATTTTTTTAGCGTTATGTTAATTGGCCTCAAAAATAGCTTTTTTAAACGCCTTTTACAATGCTTATTTAACTTCATTTATTAACGAATTGAATCGATTTGCTAACAATTATAAATTTTATTAAATGTTTAAGACCATAAGACGTTTTGTTAATTATATTTGCAGGCGAATGAATTTCATCAAAAAGAATATTTTTGAAATACTATCATTAATTTGTGTTTTCTTGATTTTACATTTTATCTTCAAGATTAAAAAACAGATTATAATAAAAATAAAGAAAATTTAGATTGGGATAAATGTTTTGCTATTGCAGAACGATAATGAATAATGAGAACTATTTTATCCCTTTTGTATTGTTGTTAATTCATTTTATAATAAAAGAGAATAGAAAAATAAGTATTACCGCTTTTGTAATAGCTCATCTATGCTTATTTAACCTATACATAGTATAACATTTATATACGATTCGATTTAAGTATGACGTTTGATTTAAAAGCAAAGGATCCACAAAGTAATGCAAGAGCAGGAGTAGTAACAACAGACCACGGAGTTATAGAAACCCCAATATTTATGCCAGTAGGTACTGTGGCTTCCGTTAAAGGTGTTCATCAAAAAGAGCTAAGAGAGGAAATAAACCCTGATATTATTTTAGGAAACACCTATCATTTGTATTTAAGACCTCAAACAGAGATTCTTGAAAAAGCTGGTGGCTTACATAAGTTTATGAATTGGGATCGTAATATTTTAACAGATTCTGGAGGGTACCAGGTCTATTCATTATCTTCTAGAAGAAAAATAAAAGAAGAAGGTGTAAAATTTAAATCACATATAGATGGTAGTTATCATACATTTACACCAGAAAATGTAATGGAAATTCAGCGAAGTATAGGTGCAGACATAATTATGGCTTTTGATGAATGTACACCATATCCATGTGATTATAATTACGCAAAACGCTCTATGCATATGACGCATAGGTGGTTAAATAGGTGTATTAATCACTTAGAAAAAACACCTTTTAAATACGATTATTCACAGGCATTTTTTCCAATAGTGCAAGGAAGTACATATAAGGATTTACGAAAACAATCTGCAGAATATATAGCAAACGTTGGGGCAGAAGGGAATGCCATAGGAGGTCTGTCTGTAGGGGAACCAGCAGAAGAGATGTATGCAATGACAGAAGTGGTAACGGATATACTTCCGGAGGATAAACCTCGTTATTTAATGGGGGTAGGAACGCCCATTAATATTCTAGAGAATATTGCTTTAGGAGTAGATATGTTCGATTGTGTTATGCCAACCCGTAATGCTAGAAATGGAATGTTATTTACTGCTTATGGTAGTATAAATATTAAAAATTTAAAATGGAGAGATGATTTTTCTCCAATCGACGAAATGGGAATTACATTCGTAGATACAGAGTATTCTAAAGCTTATTTACGTCATTTATTTTCTGTTAATGAATTATTAGGGAAGCAAATAGCTACTATTCATAATTTAGGTTTTTATTTATGGTTGGTTAGAGAAGCCAGAAAACATATATTAGCAGGAGATTTTAGAACGTGGAAAGATATGATGGTTAAACAAATGAATAATCGCCTATAACTTTTGAAAATACTAGATTGGTACATATTAAAACGCTATTTGTTCACATTTTTAATGATGATATTACTGTTTATTCCTATTGGAATAACAGTACATTTAGCAGAAAAAATTGGTAAAATATTAGAAAAGGAAGTTCCATTTGGAGAAGTAATGGTTTACTTACTAGACTTTACTATTTATTTTGCACATTTACTCTTTCCTTTATTTTTATTCTTGTCTGTAATTTGGTTTACATCCAAGTTAGCAAATAATACAGAAATTGTAGCCTTTTTAAGTTCAGGAGTATCATTCTCTAGATTTTTAAGACCATATTTAATAGGAGCTAGTTTGGTAGCAGCTTTTTCTATAATACTAGGCTTGTATTTGGCTCCTAATGCTAGTAAGGGCTTTAACGATTTTAAATATAAATATCTTTCTGGTAAAAAAGCAACAGAAAATGGTCGTTTACTTAAACAAATTAATGATAATGATATTATTTATGTTAGTCATTTTGATTCAAATAAAAAAATAGGCCATAATTTTACTTTAGAGCATTTTGAAGAAGGCAAAATGACTTATAAAATAGAAGCAAGTAATATACGTTTCATTGAAGAAGATTCTATTTATACTTTAAGGAGTTATTTTAAAAGAGGAGTAGGTGAGCATGAGGATATTATTGAATCTAAAAGAAGAAAAGATACAGTGTTTTCTTTTGACTTAGATGACTTAACACCAGAATCTTATATAGCGGAAACAAAAACTTATAATGACTTACGTAAGTTTATAGAAAGAGAAGAAAAAAGAGGGTCATCTAGTATAGGACGTTATCGGTTAGAACTATATAGAAAATGGAGCCTACCTGTATCGGTATTTATTTTAACAATTATAGCTGTAGCTGTATCATCAAGAAAGAGAAGAGGAGGAATGGGAGTAAATCTTGCTTTTGGTATTTGTATAGCGATGATATTTGTGTTTTTTGATAAGATTTTTGGTACTATGGCGGCTCAATCAGATTTTTCACCATTGCTGGCGGTTTGGTTTTCTAATATAATCTTTGGTATACTAGGAGTAATACTTTTATACAATGCTAAACGATAAGTTTAAAAATTATCTTCATTTACATGTTTTAGTTTTTATAGCAGGTTTTACAGCTATTTTAGGAAAACTAATAACAATAGAAGCGGTTTCATTAGTTTGGTACAGAATGCTAATAGCTTCATTTTTAATGTTTATTTACGTTAAGATTGCGAAAGTAGATATAAAAGTTTCTAAAAAATCATTGATTAAATTATCTATAGCAGGAGTTATTATTGCACTCCATTGGATAACATTTTTCGCAGCAATAGATGCTTCTAACATATCAATTACGTTAGCTATGTTTTCTACAGGAGCCTTTTTTGCATCTTTTATAGAACCAATTATCTATAAGAGAAAGATAATATGGTATGAAATTTTATTTGGGATTATAGTTATAATAGGTGTATGGGTAATTACTCAGAGTGAAATAAAACATATAATGGGGATTATGTTAGGTATATCGTCAGCTTTTTTTTCATCATTATTTGCTGTATTAAATGGGAAATTTTTAGAAGAACACTCAGCTACAAAAATTTCATTTTACGAATTTATTAGCGGTGTTTTATTTATTTCAATTTTTATACAATTATTTGGAGGCGGTTTTTCTGTAGAATACTTCCAAATTAGTAGTACAGACTTTTGGTATTTATTTATACTAGCTTCAGTTTGTACGGCTTATGCTTTTATAGCTTCTGTACATGTAATGAAACAAATAAGCCCATATACAGTGGTTTTAACATATAATTTAGAGCCTATATATGGTATAATAATAGCTATAATTTATTTCCCTAATTCTGAAAAAATGTCACCAGAATTTTATTATGGAGCAGCAATAATATTAGGGGTTGTAGTATTAAATGGAATTTTAAAAAATATAAAAACGATAAAAAGGAAAGCGACTTAATACTAATTTAACAATTAAAGTTTTTATATTTGTCAACTAAACTAAGAACTAAACAAATAATAAATTCCCTATGGAATATTTAGAATTTGAATTACCAATAAAGGAACTTGAAGAGCAACTTCAAAAGTGTCAGGTTATTGGAGAAGAAAGCGATGTAGATGTTACACAAACCTGCAAGCAAATAGAAAAAAAGCTAACAGCGACTAAAAAAGATATATACAAAAATTTAACTCCTTGGCAACGTGTACAAATGTCACGTCATCCTAATAGACCATATACTTTAGACTATATTAAAGCATTATGTGGAGATTCATTTTTAGAATTACATGGAGATCGTAATTATAAAGATGATAAAGCTATGATTGGTGGTTTAGGTAAAATTGGAGACCAAAGTTATATGTTTATTGGGCAGCAAAAAGGATATAATACCAAAACGCGTCAATATAGAAATTTTGGAATGGCTAATCCTGAAGGATACCGCAAAGCTTTACGTTTAATGAAATCTGCAGAAAAGTTTGGTATTCCTGTTGTTACATTATTAGATACACCAGGAGCATACCCAGGTCTAGAAGCAGAAGAACGTGGGCAAGGAGAAGCTATTGCGCGAAACATATTAGAAATGACACGTCTTAAAGTACCAATTATTACTGTGGTAATTGGAGAAGGAGCTTCAGGAGGTGCATTAGGAATTGGTGTAGGAGATAAAGTACTCATGTTAGAGAATACTTGGTATTCTGTTATATCTCCAGAATCTTGTTCTTCTATTTTATGGAGAAGTTGGGAATATAAAGAAACTGCAGCAGAAGCTTTAAAGCTAACAGCTACAGATATGAAGAAAATGAAATTGGTAGATGAGATTGTAAAAGAACCATTAGGAGGAGCACATAGTGATAGAGAGAAAACATTTTTAACAGTTAAGGAAGCTATTATTAATGCATATGATGAATTTAAAAACTTATCACCAAAAGACTTAGTAGACCAGAGAATGGATAAATATTCTCAAATGGGAGTTTACAAAGGCTAGTAGCTATAAAACCTAAAAAAATAAAATCTGAAAGCTAGTCTTTCAGATTTTTTTGTGCTTATTAACAAAAAAAAAGAGTTATTAACATTATAAATGTTCACTACATGTGAAGATTGAAAAGTGTTTTAATTCTGTTCACATAATCAATTTATTTACTTTCGCTAACTATGAAACAACCACAACAATTTTCCGGCTATAAAGTTGATAAAAGTACTATTATTAGCCTTGAAAAAGGGAAGATACCTCCTCAAGCTACTGAATTAGAAGAGGTTGTGCTTGGTGCGATGATGATAGATAAGAAAGGTGTAGATGAAGTCATTGATATATTAAGTCCAGAAGCTTTTTATAAAGAAGCTCATCAACATATTTTTGAAGCTGTATTTATGTTGTTTCAAGAAAGCGAACCAATAGACATATTAACAGTTTCTAACCAATTAAAGAGTAATGGTAAGTTAGATTTAATTGGAGGAGATTTTTATCTCATTTCATTAACTCAAAAAGTATCTTCGTCAGCTCACATAGAATTTCATGCACGTATTATTTTACAGAAATTTATTCAACGAAGTTTAATAAAAATATCTAATGAAATTATAGAAGAAGCTTACGATGAAACAAAGGATGTTTTTGACTTATTAGATCATGCAGAATCTAAGCTATATGAAGTTACTCAAGGAAATATTAAGAAATCTAGTGAAACCGCTCAAGACTTAGTTATACAAGCAAAAAAGAAAATTGAAGAAATTTCTAAACAAGAAGGAATGAGTGGTATTCCTACTGGTTTTACAAAGTTAGATGAATTAACTTCTGGGTGGCAACCTAGTGATTTAATTATTGTTGCTGCTCGCCCTGGTATGGGAAAAACTGCCTTAACGCTTACAATGGCAAGAAACATTGCTGTTAATTCAAACATACCTGTTGCTTTTTTCTCTTTAGAGATGGCATCTGTACAGTTAATTACTCGTTTAATATCAAGTGAAACAGGGTTATCTTCAGAAAAACTTAGAACAGGAAAACTAGAGAAGCATGAGTGGGAACAACTTAATGTAAAGGTAAAAGATTTAGAAAAAGCACCTTTATTTATTGATGATACACCATCATTATCTATTTTCGATTTACGTGCAAAGGCAAGACGTTTAGCATCTCAGCACGGAATAAAAATGATTATGATTGATTATTTGCAGTTAATGACTGCTGCAGGAGCAGGAGGGAACCGTGAACAGGAAATTTCAACTATATCTAGAAACTTAAAAGCCTTGGCAAAAGAATTAATGGTGCCAGTAATAGCTTTATCACAGTTGTCTCGTGCGGTAGAAACTCGTGGAGGAAGTAAAAGACCTTTACTATCAGATTTACGTGAATCTGGAGCGATTGAGCAGGATGCAGATATTGTGTCGTTTATTTATAGACCAGAATACTACAAAATAGATGAATGGGATGACGATGATCATTCACCAACAGCAGGTCAAGGAGAGTTTATTGTGGCGAAACACCGTAATGGTGGATTAGAAAATATTAGACTTAAATTTATTGGACATCTAGGTAAGTTTGACAATTTAGATGATTTTGATACTCCTTTTGGGCAAGAATTCCATAGTAAAATGAATGCAGCAGCTAATGACGATACATTCACTCCAGATAATTTTACAGCCTCTCCAGAAGATGCTTTTGGAGCGCCAGATGATGATGATGTTCCTTTTTAAAATAAATGTAAATTAATTCTAGTGTTAAATACTTTATAAAAAGACAGTTTTAGAGTATTTTTACGACAGAAATGAGGTTGATTACCTAATATAATTATTAATACAGAATGGATAAGACACGTACTACAAATATGTTACTATTAGTAATAGTAATACCAATAATATTTTATTTATTAAAAGTGCTGTCTTTTATATTTATACCACTGGTGTTTTCAATGTTTATTGCATTGTTGTTTTTACCATTAATGCGCTTTTTAGGCAAGAAAAAAGTACCTAAAAAAGTAAGTATTATTATAGTTGTTTTAATAATATTAGGAGGTTTAAAAATAGGAGGAGAGTTAGTAAAAATATCTAGTAGACAAATCTTAGCTACAGAATCTACTTTTTTTGATAAAGCCCAAACTAAAATAAATGATTTAGTCTATAATATGGATACTTTTTTTAGAGTAGAACCAATGCCTGATCGTAATTTAAAACTCACACGTTTTTTTAAAAAAGATGAAGTTTTTAGTAAGTTTGGTCCAACATTTAGTATTATAAGCAAATTTCTTACGTCTTTTTTAATGACGACATTTTTTGTTGTTTTATGGCTTGGAGAATCAATAAATGTTGAAAAACTCCTAAATAAAACACTTTTAAAGAAAAAACATACCTCAATAAAAACATTCAGAAAAATAGAGAAAGACCTTATTAAGTTTATTAAAGTAAAATTTTTAGTGAGCTTTTTAACAGGAGTTGGTACAGGTTTGGCATGTTATTTTTTCGATGTTAGTTTTCCTGTTTTTTGGGGCTTATTTGCATTTTTAATTAATTTTGTGCAAATGGTAGGCTCATTTATTTCTGTGATATTGTTATCTATATTTGCTTTTGTTGAGTTAGATCCAACAAGTACATTATTGTTTTTTGTTCTATCTATTACTGGAGTTCAAGTGCTTTTTGGAGCGATATTGGAGCCTATTTTTATGGGTAAATCATTTTCAATAAATATTATAACCGTACTAGTTATGCTTATGTTTTGGGGGTTTATATGGGGAATACCAGGTTTAATAATGGCTATACCAATTACAGTATTCCTTAAAATTATTTTCGAACAATTTCCTAGTACAAAAGGTATCGCTAGTCTTATCTCTGGATCAGGACAATAAATATCTGCTAATATTTACTTAAAGCTTTAAAATAAAGTACAATTTTTAATTATCTTTCAAGTTAATTAATTGAAATGGTTTAATCTTTGTGTATCATGGATTGAAGCATAAAAAGACTTAGCATATTTTGAGAAAAACGATTTCACTTATAATAATATTACTATTTTCAGTACAAGCATTTGCATCATATATATTAATACCAATGGATGCAGAAACGCAAGACAATCACTTAAAAGCATACGGAATAACTTATTGGACACTGAAACAAAACATAAAAGTAAAATGGTTATTAAATTATAGAGGAGGATCATTTTTGTTACCAGATAGTGATGCTATACAAAGAGAATGTAAGATAAGAGGAGTTAGTTTTGAAGTTTTAAGTAACAGTAAAGCAGAAAATATACTGGAAGAAATTAGTAGTCCTAGTAAAAACATGGAAGCTGTGGTTTTAGAAAAAGCTCCTAAAATAGCAGTCTATACTCCAAAAGGGAAATTACCATGGGATGATGCAGTAACTATGGTGTTAAGTTATGCTGAAATACCTTATGAAACAGTATATGATAAAGAAGTACTAGATGATGGATTAGTATTGTTCGACTGGTTACATTTGCATCATGAAGATTTTACAGGTCAATATGGGAAGTTCTATAGAAATTATAGAACTGCATCTTGGTATATAGAAGAAAAAAAAGAAGCAGAAGCATTAGCTACTTCTTTAGGCTATAATAAGGTTTCTGAAGAAAAAAGGGCCGTAGCTTTAAAAATTAGAGATTATGTTGTTGGCGGAGGTTTTATGTTTGCAATGTGTAGTGCCACTGATAGTTTTGATATAGCTTTATCTGCAGATGGTATAGATATTTGTGAACCTATGTTTGATGGAGATGGAAGTGACGCAAATTATCAATCTAAGCTTGATTATAGAAAAACGTTTGCTTTTAAAGATTATATTCTTGAACGTAGCCCAATGATTTATGAATTTTCTAGTATTGATATGACTAGAAAACGTAAAATACCTAAAGAAACAGATTATTTTTCCTTAATGGATTTTTCTGCAAAATGGGATCCTATTCCAACAATGCTTTGTCAAAATCATACAGCTTTGGTTAAAGGGTTTATGGGACAAACTACTTCATTTACAAGAGAAGAAATCAAACCGAATGTTTTAGTAATGGGAGAGAATAAAACAAATGGAGAAGCAAAATATATTCATGGAATAAAAGGAAAAGGTTTTTTTACATTTTATGGTGGTCATGATCCTGAAGATTATACGCATAAAGTAGGCGATCCCAAAACTGAGCTTGATTTACACCCAACCTCTCCTGGTTACAGACTAATTTTAAATAATGTTTTGTTCCCTGCAGCTAGAAAAAAGAAGCAGAAAACATAATCTAAAAACTTTTAAGGATATATATAATTTTATTACTAAATTTAGAAAATTGCGATAGCATATAAAATGGAAGGATTTATAGGCTCTGTCATTATTTTGTAGTAATTATAATAATTAGATAAAAATGTCTAGAAAAGAAAAGATATTAAATAAAATTCAAATATTAATAACCAATCATTTTAATACTCCCGAAGCAGCCTTTAATTTTTTTGATAAAAATGGGAATGGAAAACTATCTAAGAAAGAAATTGTAAAACTTTTAAAAGAAGCAGAAATAAGTGGCTTTATTAGAGGAATTGTTGCTTCTAAATTAATTGAAGGCTACGACAAAAATAAAGATGAACTAATAGATTGGATAGAATTCAAAGCAGCTATAGACGAAATATCTAAAGATAAAATTTAATAAAACAAGCATATTGAAAAATAATATATTCCAATTTATACGCTTACTATGTGGAGCAATTACGTTTTGGATTTTTGCGTTATGCTTATTTATCTTTATTAGATATTTTGCTATAGGAGAGTTAGAAACTGGAGTAGAAAATGATATACCAATAATTCATTGGTTATTAAATTTTGGAATTATCTCAGGAATAATAATTGGTAGTTTTTATGCTACAATAGATTTTTTATTTGATAAATATGTGTCTAAAAAACTATCTATAGGTTTAGTTTTTATTCAGAAATCTATAATATACCTTGTAAGTTTAATTATTTCTATAACATTTATTTCTAGAAAAGTAGAAGAATTTGGAGATGTAAACTTACCAAATGATGTTTCTGGTTGGTGGATAAAAAGTAAAGTGTTCTGGGTAATTGTTGTATATTTTATTATATGCTCGTTAGTTTTTGCATTTATAAAAATAGCAACTGAAAAGTTTGGAAAAGGAATATTTGTAAAGCTTTTAATTGGCCATTACAAAAAGCCAAGAGAAGAAAAACGAATTTTTATGTTTTTAGATTTGCAAGCATCAACAACAATAGCAGAACAATTAGGTCATTATAAGTACAGCAAGTTTATACAAGAATGTTTTTTCGACTTAAATATGGTAATGACAAAGTATAATGCCGATGTATACCAATATGTAGGAGATGAAGCTGTACTCTGTTGGCCTTATTCTAAAGGGACTCTTAAAAATAATTGTATAGAATTGTTTTATAGTTTTGAGGATAGGTTATTAAAAAAAGAAAAAGAGTACTTAAAAAAATATGGTATACATCCTAAATTTAAAGCAGGTCTGCATGGAGGCGATTTAATCGTCACAGAAGTTGGGACTATAAAAAAAGAAATAGCTTATCACGGAGATGTTATAAACACCACTGCGAGAATACAAGGTGAATGTAATAAATATATGCAGTCTTTATTGATTTCAAAAAAGTTATTAAACGATTTAAAACTTGATGATAAATATACAACTATCGAATTAGGAAATATCCCTTTAAAAGGGAAAGAGGAAAAAGTAATATTATTTGCAATAAACGAACAAAAAGAATAAAAGCTTTATAAAAAAAATCCGATTCAATTAAGAATCGGATTTTTATATAAGCGAAATGATATTAGTCAAGGCAAAATGCCTTATTTAATTTTGTTTACTACAGCTTCAAAAGCTTCTGGGTTGTTCATAGCTAAATCAGCTAAAACCTTACGGTTTAATTCGATATTATTAGCTTTTAATTTTCCCATAAATTGAGAGTAAGACATACCGTGTAATCTAGCTCCCGCGTTAATACGCGTAATCCATAATGCACGAAATGTTCTCTTTTTATTTCTACGGTCTCTGTATGCATATTGCATAGCTTTATCAACCGCGTTTTTTGCTACTGTCCAAACGTTTTTACGACGTCCGAAGTAACCTTTTGCTTGTTTAAGCACCTTTTTTCTTCTGGCTCTTTTGGCAACAGAATTTACTGATCTAGGCATAGTTTTTAATTTTTTTGTAGTAGGCGGCTAATATTGTAATAAAACTCATAACGCTTTGTAATGGCCTAACTCCAGGGTTTATAAATAATAATTTTTAACCAATTAAGGTAATGTTACTTTAAACGCATCATTACTTTAATATTGTTCTCATCTGCAGCATGTACTAAAGTACTATGCGTTAGAGCTAGCTTACGTTTCTTAGACTTCTTCGTTAAGATGTGACTCTTAAACGCGTGCTTTCTTTTAATTTTACCAGTACCAGTAAGCTTAAAACGCTTTTTAGCACTAGATTTTGTTTTCATTTTAGGCATCTTGTTTCCTAGGTTTTAATTATCTCGCTTATAATATTATATACCTTATATATTATTTAAGGTTATTTTATTTTTTAGGAGCAATAAACATGGTCATACGTTTTCCCTCTAACCTTGGCATTTGTTCTACTTTACCAAATTCCTCAAGGTCCTGAGCTAAACGTAATAATAATATTTGTCCTTGCTCTTTAAACACAATAGAACGTCCTTTAAAGAAAACAAAGGCTTTTAACTTTGCTCCTTCTTTAAGAAACTTCTCTGCGTGTTTCTTTTTAAATTCATAATCATGATCATCTGTTTGAGGACCAAAACGAATTTCTTTAATAACAACTTTAGTTGCTTTAGACTTAATAGCCTTATCACGTTTTTTTTGCTCGTATAAGAACTTTTTATAGTCCATTACTTTACAAACAGGCGGATCGGCTTTTGGTGATATTTCAACAAGGTCTAATTCTTGTTCCGTTGCTATTGCTAATGCTTCTCTAGTAGAATATATTCCTACTTCAACATTATCTCCAACTAGACGCACTTTTTCAGCTCTAATTTTAGAGTTAATTCTGTGCTGGTCTTCTTTAATTACTCTTAAAGGGCCTTTTGATCTTTTTCTACGTATTGCTATGACTTCTAAGGTTTTAGTTAAACTTATTTAAAATTGTTTTAATGTCTTATTTATTTCTGTTTTTACAATTTCTGAAAACTCTTCTACACTAATTGTGCCTAAATCATCTCCGCCATGCTGTCTAACAGATATTTTATTTTCTTTTTCTTCATTTTCGCCAATAATAATCATATAGGGCGTTTTACTCATCTCTGCTTCACGTATTTTCTTACCAATAGTTTCGTTTCTATTGTCTACAAGGGCGCGAATTTCGTGATTTTCTAACAAATTTAAAACTTTTTCTCCGTATTTTTCATATTTCTCACTAAGAGTTAATACAGAAACTTGATTTGGCATTAACCAAAGTGGGAAGTTTCCACCAGTATGTTCTAGTAAAATAGCAATAAAACGTTCCATACTACCAAAAGGAGCTCGGTGAATCATTACAGGTCTATGTAGTTCATTATCACTTCCTTTATATGTTAATTCAAAACGCTCAGGTAAATTGTAATCTACCTGTATAGTTCCTAATTGCCATTGTCTACCTAAAGCATCTTTAACCATGAAATCTAGCTTTGGACCATAAAAGGCAGCTTCTCCAGATTCAATTACATAATCTAATCCTTTTTCATTGGCAGCATTAATAATAGCATTTTCTGCTTTTTCCCAATTTTTGGTATCGCCGATATATTTTTCAGGTTTATTCATGTCTCTAACAGACACTTGTGCTGTAAAATCTTCAAAACCTAATGAACTAAATACATATAATACTAAATCGATTACATTTTTAAATTCCTCATCTAGTTGTTCTGGAGTACAAAAAATATGTGCATCATCTTGAGTAAAACCTCTAACACGTGTTAAACCATGTAGTTCTCCACTTTGTTCATATCTATAGACAGTACCAAATTCAGCATATCGTTTTGGTAATTCCTTATAGCTGTAAGGTTTTGCATTATAAATTTCACAATGATGAGGACAGTTCATAGGTTTTAGCAAAAACTCTTCATCTAGTTTAGGAGTTGTGATTGGTTGGAAACTATCTTCACCATACTTTTCGTAATGTCCAGAAGTTTCATATAGCTCTTTTTGTCCTATATGGGGAGTCATTACCATTTCGTAACCAGCTTTCTTTTGTGCAGCTTTTAAAAAGTTTTCTAAACGTTCACGTAAAGCAGCACCTTTAGGTAGCCATAAAGGTAAACCAGCTCCAACTTTTTGAGAAAAAGTAAATAACTCTAATTCTTTACCAAGTTTTCTGTGATCTCGTTTTTTAGCTTCTTCTAATAAATGTAAATATTCGGTAAGTTCTTTCTGTTTTGGGAAAGAAGTGCCATAAACACGAGTTAATTGTTCTTTTGTTTCATCACCTCTCCAATAAGCACCAGCAACTGATAATATTTTTACGGCTTTAATAATTCCTGTATTTGGAATATGGCCTCCACGACATAAATCTGTAAAAGTAGAATGATCGCAAAATGTAATTGTGCCATCCTCTAAATTTTCAATTAATTCTGTTTTAAAAGGATTGTCTTTATATAAAGCTAAAGCATCAGCTTTAGAAACAGATCGCATTTTGAAATCGTGTTTACCACGAGCAATTTCTAACATTTTAGATTCAATAGACTTAAAGTCTTTATCAGAAATAGAAGTTTCTCCAAAATCTACATCATAATAAAAACCATTATTAATGGCAGGACCAATAGTTAATTTTGCATTAGGATACAATTCCTCTATTGCTTGAGCTAAAACGTGAGAAGAAGAATGCCAAAATGCTTTTTTCCCTTCGTCAGTTTTCCACGTATGTAATACTAAAGCCCCATCGGTGGTTAAAGGCGTAGATGTTTCAATGGTAGTACCATTAAAATTTGCAGAAATTACATTTCTAGCTAAGCCTTCACTAATACTTTTGGCAACATCCATTGCTGTAGAATGTTCCTCAAAAGATTTTACACTCCCATCGGGTAAAGTAATTTGTATCATAAATTATATTAAAATTGAAGGAGCAAATATAATAGGTTAAAAATAGACAAGCAACAGATAAATCTGTATTTTTAATAATAGATGTTTTGATAGGGGTGTTATCTACCCCAAAAAACAAAAAACATTCGTAATTAGGTTTGTCTTTTAGCATTCACTCACATCAGTGTGTTCAATGAGGTGTTTAATCCCAAACGTAGAGATTAAACAAAGATAAAAAGATCAAGAACATAAGCATTAAAATAGGATAGAGGCAATATATTAAAATAGTAATTAAAACTAAGTAAGTTAGCCTGTCAGAA
>Ga0189290_100080_pt1 | contig 86281 bp, 48 predicted proteins | sample UW140minimetaG_FD_130318 | JGI IMG/M metagenome (GOLD analysis project Ga0189290, IMG submission 130318) | Marine microbial communities from the Costa Rica Dome - UW140 mini metaG | ecosystem: Environmental > Aquatic > Marine > Oceanic > Photic zone | place: Costa Rica: the Eastern Pacific...
CCATAGGCGTTGCTGAGCAAAGGATAAGGGAAACTTTTCTCTACTCTCTATGACTTCTATCTCTGGTAATATCGTTTCTTTACTTTTTGATATAACTTGAGAAAGTTGATTTAATATTGGTGTCTGGTATACTGTTGTTAACTCTAAGTTTATATTAAATACTTTATTTATTCTTGAGAGTAATTTTGTTACTAAAAGTGAGTGCCCTCCTAATTCGAAAAAGTTTTCTGATAGACCTATTTGCTTTACTTCTAATATTTCTTCCCAAATTCTAGCAAGTTTCTTTTCTGTTTCTGTTTCTGGTGATATATATTCATTTAGCCCATTAAATTCAACTTCTAAATTTTGTAATGCTCTTCTATCTACTTTTCCATTAGATGTTAATGGTAATCCTTCTATCTCTAGAATAAAAGTTGGCACCATGTATTCTGGTAAGCTAACAGAAAGCTGTTGTTTTACATTTAAAACATCTAATGTTTTTGTTTTATCTTTTAATACACAATAAGCTATTAATTGCTTACTTCCTAAATGGTCCTTAACTATAACAGTACTATTCTGGACATTATTTTGTGTATTTAATAGAGTTTCTATTTCTCCTAATTCTATTCGGAATCCCCTTAATTTTACCTGACTATCTATTCGGCCTAGAAATTCTATTTGTCCATTAAATTTCCATCGTGCTAAGTCTCCTGTTTTATATAATTTACCTTCACCAAAGGGATTATCTATAAATTTTTCTTCTGTTAAATCTGGACGATTTAAATAACCTCTTGCTAAACCATCTCCTGCTAAACACAACTCTCCTGATACTCCAACGGGTTGATGTTTATGTTTTGAGTTTACAATATGTACTTTATCATTACTTATTGGTGAACCAATTGAAATATCTCCATTAACTTCTTCAATAGTAAATGTTGTTGAAAATGTAGTATTTTCAGTTGGACCATAGCAGTTTATCGTTCTTAGGTTTGGATATGTACTTTTTAACTTTTCTATATGTGTTGGAGATATACGTTCTCCTCCTGTTAAAATAGTTTCAAGTGTTCTAAAGAGTTCTATATCTGAATCTACCAATTGATTTAACCAACTAGATGTAATCCACATAATGTTGGCTTTATTATCTGATATAATTTCAGATAACGAAAAGCTATTTAATAGCGTATTTTGTTCAGCTAAAACTAATTTACCTCCATTTAATAGTGGCCCAAAAAATTCAAATATTGTAGCATCGAACGAAAATGCCCCTGTTGATATAATAGTATCCTTTGGTGAAAACTGATAGTAATTAGAGTTTTTAACTAATCTTACAACACTTCTGTGCTCTACCATTACGCCTTTAGGTTTCCCTGTAGACCCAGAGGTATATATTACATAAGCTAAGTTATTAGCTGCCTCTTTGGTTTTTAATGTTCCTGTTGCTTCTGTAATTGCCTTATTGTCATTCCATTCTTTTGCTAATGAAATTGTAGTTATAGTTTCTTCAATTTTATCTAATACGGAGTTCTTTAAATACTCTTGAATTAATAATAGTTTTACAGAGTTTCTAGTATTACCTTCTACAATACTATCTGTAAGCATATAATTAATTCTATCTTTTGGGTACTCTGGGTCTATTGGCACGTATGCTCCTCCAGCTCTTAAAATTCCTAAGATGGCAACCATCATTTCTATTGAGCGTTCCATACAAATACCTACAAAGGTCTCTTGGTCTACTCCTTGTTCTTGTAGATATAATGCCAATTGTTTACTACGTCTATCTAACGCTTTATATGTTATTGTTTCTCCTTTAAATACTATAGCTTCAGCATTTGGTGTTTTTTTTACTTGTGCTTCAAATAGATTACATATGGTTTGTTGCCTAGGATAATCTGTTATTGTATTATTAAATTCTTTTAATAATAATTCATCTTCTTCTGTCACTAAACTAAAGTCTTCTAAAAGAACTTCAGGTTTTGTTATCATGTTCGATAATACATACTGAATAGCTTTTGTGAATCGCTGTATAGTATTCTCTTCAAATAACTCTGTATTATAGTTAACAGACAATATTAGTCCTTTAGTTTGAGTATCTATAAAATCTATTGTTAAATCAAACTTTGCTTTATCGTAGTCAATACTTTCAAAAGTTGTAGAAGCATCCCCTAATTTCACCTCTTCTTCTTTTTTAAGGTAATTTACCATTACTTGAAAAATAGGGCTAACATTTGTTTCTCGAACTGGTTGTACTGCTTCTACTACCTTATCGAATGGAATGTTTTGATATTGCTGACTTCTTATTAACTCTTTTTGTACATTATTAAAAACGTCTAGTAGTGAGTCGTTTGTTTTAAATTGTAATCTATTAACTAATGTATTTACAAAAAAACCTATTAATCTTTCGGTATCTCTATGCGATCTATTTGCAGCTGGTATTCCAACACAAATATCGTCTTGTCCACTGTACTTATTTAATACAACAAATACACTCGTTAATAAAGTAGTAAATAATGTCCCTCCTGAAGCTTTATTATATATAGCCAATTGTTCTTTTGTCTTAGCATCTATTATTTTGTTTATACGCTTACCTTCACCTTTTAATTGTTTTGGTCTTGGATAATCTGTAAGTAGTAATAAGTCTTTATGGTCCTGTAAATGAGATTTCCAGTGTGCTAACCCTTTTATATAGCTATCTTTTTTAAATAACTTTTGTTGCCATGCAGCATAGTCTGCATATTGTATTGGCAGGCTTGGTAATACAATAGCTTCTTCACGTATGTAAGATGAATATATCTCATTAAGCTCTTTTCTAAAGATACTTAAAGACCAACCATCTGCGATAATATGATGTATGCATAAACCAAATATAAACTCTGCTTCTGCTAATTTTACTACTGTTGCTCTAATTAATGGACCATTTGATAAATTGAATGGTTTATTAATAAATGCTTTAGAGTATTTTCTTAGTTCAATTTCTTTTTCAGTAATTGTTAAATTACAGTAATCTTCTTGTTGAATTTTTATATTGCCTTCTTTTAGTATGAACTGAAAAGCTTCTCCTTCTTCATTTTTACGAAATATAGTTCGTAAGCCTTCATGTCTGCTTATTAAATAATTAAGACTTTTTTCTAATACAGATACATCTAATTGTCCTTTTATTCTTAATAATTCTGGGATATGATATTGTTCTCCTTGACCTAATTCGTCTAAAAACCATAAACGTTGTTGAGCGAATGATAGTATTCCATTTTCCCTATCATTTATTGTAATAATAATATCTTCTTCTCCCTCATCTTCTTTATTTATCTCTTTTGCTAATTGACTTAATATAGGAGCTTCATAGATTTTAGATAGGTCTAATTTTATTTTAAAGGTTTTCTTTATTTCTGATAATAGTTTGATTATTAACAAAGAATGCCCTCCTAGTTCAAAGAAGTTATCATATACTCCTATTTGATCTATCTTTAAAATATTTTGCCATATTACAGCTAATTGTTCTTCTGTTTCTGTTCTTGGGCCAACGTATTCTTCTTTACTATTTATTACTAATGTCTCTAGGGAAAGTGCTTTTCTATCTATTTTTTGATTAGGAGTTAATGGTAATTCTTCAATAGCGATTATATAAGTTGGTAGCATATAATCTGGTAACAAATGAGATAAATATGTTTTCAATTCTGAAATTAATACTTCTTCATTATTAGTATTAAATACACAATAAGCTACTAATTGTTTACTTCCTATATGTTCTTTTGCTATAACTGCACAGTTATTTATAAGATTACTTGTGTTTATTATAGCTTCTACTTCTCCTAGCTCAATTCTAAATCCGTTAATTTTAACCTGATTATCTATTCTTCCTAAAAAGTCGATATTTCCTTCTGGTGTCCAGCGTACTAAATCTCCTGTTTTATATATTTTCCCTTCTCCAAAAGGATTGTCTATAAATTTCTCCTTTGTTAAATCTGGTCTATTTAAATAGCCTCTAGATAATCCTGTACCACCTATGCATAACTCACCTGAAACCCCAATTGGTTGAAGGTTATTTGCTTTATCTAATACATAACACATGGTATCTCCTAATGGTTTCCCTATACTTTTATTTTGTAATGGATATTCTAAATCTCTTTGTATGGCACTTACGGTTGTTTCGGTTGGTCCATATTTATCTATTATTCTTATGCCTTTATTTGCCCATATTTCTAATACTCTATAATCGAATACATCTCCTCCTGAGATTATTCGTTTTAGCTTTGTGTTTGGGACAAAAGGAATTTCTCCTAAAAATGATGGTACAGCATGTAAATGTGTTATTCCTTTTTCTACTAATATCTTTTTAAATTTTTCTATATCTAATAGATCTTCTCTAGGGACTATGTTTAATGTACTACCTGAGACTAATGGCAGATATATTTGTTCTCCTGAAGCATCAAATGAAAAGTTAGAGAACTGTATAAATTGGTCAGTCTCATCAACTGCAAAATATTGTTTTTGGTATTGTATTAAATCTGCAAAACTACTATGTTCTATTAATACTCCTTTAGGTTTCCCTGTAGATCCAGAGGTATAAATTACATAGGCTAAATCGTTTAACGATGGTTTTGTTTTTAAACTTCCTTTTGCTGTTATTATGCTTTTGTTGTTTTCCCATATTGATGAAATACAATCTAATTCTACACCAGTTTTATCAATAAGTTTTTTTATAGATTCTTTTAGTGTTGTTTGAGTTAAAATTAACTGTATATTATTTTTATTATTCCCTTTTACAACACTATCCTCAATCATATATTTAATACGATCATGTGGATAATCTGGTGCAATTGGCACATACGCTCCTCCTGCTCTTAATACGCCTAACATGGCAACTACCATTTCTACAGAACGTTCCATACAAAGACCAACTAAGGTATCTGCTTTTACCCCCTTTTGTACTAAGTAAAGAGCTAATTGTTTACTTCTTATATCTAATATTTTATAGCTGATAGCTTCATTTAAATAATTTATCGCAATTGCGTTTGGAGTTTGTTTTGCTTGGGCTTCAAATAAATCGACAATCGTAACATCTTTTGAATATGTCGTTTCAGTTTCATTAAACTTTGTAAGTAATTTTAGTTGTTCATCTTCTGTTAGAATATTAATACTTTCAATTTTTTGTTTTGGTTTACTTACAACAGCTTTTATTATATTTTTATAATAAGTTACATGAGCATCAATTGTTGCTGCTCTAAATTTTGCTTTTAAATATTTAAGATTTACTGTAATGCTATCTTTTAAATCTATGACTTCTAATGAGTAGTCTTCTACAGCATTTTGTTTAAGAGATTCTATGACTTTTACACTTGCACTATCATTAGTATTTAAGATGTCTCCAAAAATATTTTGATAAGTATATACTATAGAAAATAATGCATCTCCTTTTCCTTTAGTAGCATCAAGTGTTGTTAGTAATTTCGCATAGGGGTATTTTGCATAATCTATATTCGATAAAAATTCGGACTTAACCTTAGCAATAACTTCTGTAAAAGAATCTTCTCCCAAAATAGATGTACGTGTTAACATCATGTTTATATAATAGCCTACACTTTTTGCATACTTCTCGTTTAAGCGCCCTGCTATTGGGGTTTTTACAATAATATCTTCTGTACTAGTTAGTCTATGAAGCAGTACTTTAAAAATAGCCAACATTACTATTGAAAGATTAGCTTTAGATGTTTTTGCTAATGCTTTTAACGCTAATAAGGTATCCCCTGATATCTCAACACTACTTAGCCCTTCTTTATCTATTGATTCTAGCTGTTCTGATTTGGTGTAGCTATATGGCAATTCTATTGCCTCTATAGTTCCACTAAATTTATTATTCCAAAAAGTAAAGTCTTCTTTACTTTCTTCAGCCTGCAGATACTTTTTTTCTTGATTTACAAAATCGAAATAACTTTTATCTTCTTTTATTTCAGAAATTGGCAACCCTGAATCTAGTGTATTTAATAGTGCTTTAAAATCTGCTACAAAAGGGCTTACAGAAGTTCCGTCGAAAACGATGTGATGCACCATAAAAAGAACATATGTTTTATGAGTTGAGGCATCTTTTCTAACGTACAATTTTGTTACATTTTCAGCTAATTCAAAAGGTACAGATTGTAAAATTTTAAATTCTGTTTCTATCGATTCTGATATTATTTTTATATCTTCTTTTAAATACCCTGATGCAGATTTTATTTCTTGTTTAAGAATCCCTTCTTCTTCATCTGTAAAAAATACTACTCTAAGTGTTGAGTGTTTTTCTAAAAGGTATTCTGCTGCTTTATAAATAACAGTTGAATCGATTTCCTTTTCTATACTAAATCCTATTGGTACATTATATTCTGTTGTTTCTGGGTTTTTGTTTTGAATAAACCAAAGTCCTTTTTGCCCTTCAGACAATGGAAAGTACTCTGGTGAATCATTATTTTTATCCTCTATATTTTTTACTGTTTCATTCTTAGTTTTTACAACAATAGCTTCAAAAACATCAAATATAGATTTAAAATCATCAGCCCCTAAAATTTGCCCCATTTTTACGCTTACCCCAAAGTGCTCGTTTAAACGATTTACAAATTCGATAACTTTAATCGAATCGAAATCGTAGTCTATTGGAGATAATGTCTCATCAAAATCTGCTTTAGTTATTTTAAAAACATCATTAGAAATGGCCTCTATTGCTTCCCTAACAGTTTCTTCTTGCGTAGATTCCTCTTCTTCATTTATAACTTGTGTTATAATTTCTTTTTCTTCTTTAATAGGGTTTTTAACTATTTTTTTATTTGAGTATTCTTCTAAAATTAAATGCGCATTAACACCTCCAACAGCATAACTATTAAGTCCTGCTCGTCTCGGGTGTTCACCATTTTTCCATTGACATGGTTCTGTAGTTAATACTAAAGAATGGTTTGGGTCTAGTTCCGAATTTATGGTTTCTAGTCCAGCAATTCCAGGCATTATTTTATGTTCGAAAGCTTTTAATACTTTTATTATAGATGCCATTCCTGAGGCTAGTTCTGAATGCCCAACAACTGGCTTTGAAGTACCTACATGCCATTTTTTATCTGGATTTTTTGAAAACTTTTTATACACAGTATCTATGGCACTTAACTCTATAGCATCTGCCATACGGTTAGCTATACCATGTGCTTCAACATAATCTATTGTATCAATTGGTACATTCGCTTTTAAAATACTTTCTTCTATTGCTGTTTTTAAACCTTTAGCATTTGGAGCCTCTATAGAGAACCCTTTTCCTCCGTGGCACACAGAACTTCCTTTAATTACTCCTAATATATTATCATTATCTCGTTCTGCATCTTCTAATGGCTTTATAATGATTACACCTACTCCTTCACTTCTTACAAAACCTTCTGCATTTTCAGAAAAACTTTTAGTATCTCCTTTTTTACTAAACAAACCTCCAAAATCTGAAGCTACTGCTTTTTCCATTTCCTCCTTAGATACCAAATTAACACCACCAACAATAGCTTGCTTACATTCACCACTAGTAATACTTTGTATTGCACGATGAATAGCCACGTAACTACTTGTACAATATGTGTTAACTAACTCGCTTGGCCCTTTAAGATTTAAATGATAAGATACTTTATTAGGTATTAAATATGCTAATGTTTGATGCTCTGTTTCTGCATATTCTTGGGCAGCAATAAAAACACCTGTGGCTTTAGAGGCTAGTGTTTTTCTATCTATTTTATAATGCTCCATAGCATTAGATAGGACTTCGAAAATCAATTTTTCTTGTGCCGATAATTGGCTGATTTCTGAAGCATCCATATTTAAAACAGACCAGTTCTCTTCTACGCTTTCCAAATCTATTTGACTATATGCTACATGAGATGCTGTTGTTTCTTCTGCTAAGTTTAATTGTACATTTGCTGCTGTATTAAACCATAGTTCTTCCTCTGTTTTTATTGAACTAAATCGTCCATTCATAGCAACAATTGCCATTGTTGCTGATAGCTTAGTAATAACTTCAGGTTTTGTTTTTATATTTTTTTGATGACGTTTAGAAACTTGTATTGGCTTTGGTGCTATTATATGGTCTTTAATTTCAACTTTTTTTATCTCTTCTATATCATTAACAAAATTATTTTCTGTTTGAAATAAAGCCCCATAATCTTCTAATAAAAATTCTAAGAACTCTGAGATTGTAGTATAATTAATTAATGACGTCGGTGCTAAATCCAGCCCTTCGTATTTCTCATTTAGTACTTGTACAAGGCTTATCATCATTACAGAATCGAATCCATAATCACCAAAGCCTTTTTCTTTATTAATTCTATTAGCGTCTAATTTTAGTATAGAAGAGATTAAAGCAAAAACTTCATTTTTTATAGTTTTACTTAAATGATTAGAATTTGCTATTTCTGTAGAAACTGCTTTTGGCACAATTTCTATTGCTTCCTTAATAGCTACTTCCTCTTCTCCTACTAATTTACTATGAATTTTCTTACGTTCTCCATAAGCTACTACTCCTTGTTCTGTTTTATTTTTTAACAAGGTTTCGAAAGCTAACAGACCCTCTGCAGTTGGCAAGGCACTCATACCCCATTTCTGTTTTACATACTTTTCGCTTTCAACATCCATTGTCATACCTCCTTCTTTCCATAAAGGCCAGTTTATACTTAATGTATGACCGCTACGCTTCCCTTGTTTTTCTAATGCATTTCTATAAACTGCATAATAGTCTAGCCATGTATTAGCACTTGCATAGTCACTTTGTCCAAAATTACCTGTTACAGCAGCCATGCTACTAAAATACACAGTAAAGTCTAGTTTTAGATTACGGGTAGCATGATCTAAATATTTAACTCCATTAATTTTAGGCTGTAATACTTTAGTTGCTTCTTCTGTTGTTTTTTTAATTAAAAAACTATCGGCTATTACTCCTGCACTATGTATAATTCCATTTAAAACTCCGTATTCTTTTATTATAACCTGAATAAGATTATTAACAGATTCTTTGTCTGTTACATCACAACTATAATAGGTTGCTTTTAATGTTTTTAATTCTGCATCACTTAATTTTGAAACTGAAGAGCGACCAGATAATATTAATTTCGTCGTTTTATTTTTTGCTATATGCGATGCAAATAGTTTTCCTAATCCACCAGATCCACCTGTAATTAAATAAACACCATTGTCCTTTATAGTCACTCCTGAATGATTAGCTTCTTTAATTGGAGTTACCAAACGCTCTTGTCTATCTTTACCAATATATTGTATTTCTTCTCCTAATTGACTTTGTTCAAGCTTTATAGTTTCTGCTAATTCTTCTACTTTATTTATAGATAATTCTTCTACTCCAAGTGTTTTGGTAAATAGTTTTCTACTTTCTAATTGTGCTGTTTTTAATAGCCCACTTACAAATGCATAATCTATATAATCTTCTGTATTATAAATTAAAGTTACCTCTATAGTTTGTTTTGCTCCTAAAAGTGGCTTAATAAGCTCTTGTATTTTATTATAATATTCTATTTCTGTTGGTTCATTTATTACAATAACTTCTTGCTCTAAGTTTTCTTTTAGTTTTTCACCTAAATCTACAGACCCTCCAGCTATTAATACAATATGTTCTGTTGCTATTTCTTTAGTGTCTTTATCTATGGCTTTTGGTTTCCAATGTGTTGTATAGGTTTGAAGTCCAAAATCTTTATTAACAGCTATTTTAGAACTAGTAGTTTTTGGTTGGATTGATTTTTTTACGGGTAAAGTTGTTAAGTCTTTAAATTGTAATAAAACTTCACCTGTTTCTGATAAAATGTCTATATCATAAATAATTACTTTATCTCCTATTTTATAGGTCTCACTTTGTCTTACATAACACCATCTAGCTTGCTGTACAGTATTATAAATGGTAACCTTTTTTGTTGAAAAAGGTAAGTTTAATACTATGTTTTCTTTTGCTAAACTAATACCTAATATAGATTGTAGAGCACTATCCAAAATTCCTGGTTGCAATACATAGTTATAGTCTTCTTCTAATACTATTTTGCTTAATGATGCCGTTTCATTAAAATATAATTGTTTAATGCCTTGGAAAGTATTCCCATAATTGAAACCTAATTCATTAAATATAGTATAACATTCTTTTCCTGTTTTACTATAATTGAAAGTTAGTTTTAAAGCTTCTAGGTTAACATTTGGAAGTTTTGTTTGCTCTTCTGTATGTAAGGTTCCTTGCGCATAGATAATCTCGTCTTTATCAAATGTTGCAGGGCTGTATATCTCATAGCCATAACCATTATCTTCTTCAAATAAATTAATTTGAATTTTTTCAGAATTAGTCGCTACTTTTATTGGTTGCAGCCATGTTACATTTTTTAATTGTGTTATTGTTGCAGACAAACTTCTTTCACCTGCTTCTCTTGCCCATTCTAAATAAGCTACCCCTGGCAAGATTTTTTCACCTTCTACTTTATGATCTCTTAAAAACGTTTCATTACCTGTTAAAACTGTAGTGTATTTTTGTTCTGCTAATGTTGAATCATTGGTGTGCACTAATGGATGTAATGTACTAATTACACCTGCTCTAGGTATAGCTCCGGTTGGTTCTGCTACCCAATAGCGTTCTCTTGCAAACGGATAAGTTGGTAAACTTATTTTGTTTGGTTTATTTGTATTGTTATATAATAAATTCCAGTCTATTTCAATACCTTGACTCCATAACTGTATTAAAGCTTCTACTTCTTGCTCTTTTATTGCTGTTTCTATATAAGCTTTTCCCGCATTTCCTTTTAATATAAAACTATTTGTATTTTTTGTATTGGCTATATTACTTAATAACAATCCGGCTCTATTACCATTAATGTATTGATTTAATACTGTTTTTAAATCGCTAATATCATTTACTAGACATACAAATCGTTCTTCCATTGCTTGTCTTCCCACTTGCAATGTGTATGCTATATCGTAAACATTAGTTGCGCTATTAATTTCTATATATTCTAAGATATTCTTTACTTGAACTCCTAGACGCTCTGCATTTTTTGCAGATAATACTATAATAGCAGGAACATTGCTATTATATTGTTTTACAGGATTTATATACTCTTCAATTATTATATGCGCATTACTACCTCCCGCTCCAAAACTGCTTAAACCGGCTAGTCTTTTATTATTAGAAACAGTATTCCAATCTTGCAGTTGTTGTGGAACTGTAAATGCAGTTTTCTCGAAAGAGATTTTACTATTTAATGTTTTAGAATGTATGCTTGGCGCAATTTGCTTATGCTGTAGTTGCAATAATACTTTAGTAAAGCCTGCTATTCCTGCAGCAGATTCTGCGTGCCCAATATTACTCTTTACACTTCCTATTGCACAATATTGCCCTGTTGCATTATTAAAAGCTTTATTTAACCCTGCAATTTCTATAGGATCTCCTAAGCTTGTCCCTGTTCCATGTGCCTCAACATAGCTATAGTCTTCTGGTTTTACACCAGCATTCTTCATAGCTTCTTTTATAACCTCAGCTTGAGCATTTAAATTAGGCACTGTTAAACCACTACTTTTTCCACCATGATTTATTGCTTCACCTTTAATTACACCATAAATTCTATCTCCATCTCTTTCTGCATCGCTTAATCTTTTTAATAAAACAGTACCTACTCCTTCTGCTGGCACATAACCGTTTCCACCTTCTCCAAAGGCTTCACATTTTCCTTTATCTGATAAAAATCTAGCATTAGATAACCAATTATATTTACTGGCATGAACGCTTAAATTAACTCCTCCTGCTAAAGCTACATCACATTCTGAACGACGTATGCTCTCACATGCTAAGTGTATTGCGGTTAAAGATGATGAACATTGTGTGTCAAGCCCTATACTTGGTCCTCTTAATCCTAAGTAAAAAGAAGTCATGTTTGCTACGGTCGAGACAAAGCTACTTGGGGAACTTTCGCTTTTATCTAAACGAAATAATTGATAATCTGTCCAGAATACACCTGCAAAAACACCTACTTTAAATAATTCTGAAAGTTTTGCTGGATTATAACCTGCATCTTCTATAGTTTTCCAACTCTCCTCTAGAAATATACGGGCTTGTGGATCCATATTCTCTGCTGCTATTGGAGACATGCCAAAAAATAATGGATCGAATTTATCGGCATCTTCAATAAAACCACCCCATTTACTATAAGTTTTATCTTGTTTCCCTTTTTCTTTATCAAAATGTGCCTCTACATCCCAACGATCTATAGGTATTTCCGTAACACAGTCTTTACCTTGTTTTAAGTTCTCCCAAAATTCTACTATAGTTTTTGCTTGCGGGTATCGTCCACTTAGTCCTACAATTGCTATAGCATCATCATTTATAGCTTTAGGCTCAATTATAGTTTCTGGCTTAAATTCTAGCACTTCTGAAGTTACTATTAAATCTCCCCATACGTCTTCTTCTATTTCTACTTTAGGTATTACTGGGTTTTCTAAAGGTACTTTTTCTTGTTCTATATTTATTTGTGGTGTCTCTTCAAGTAGTATTATTTGTTTTATTTCAGAAAATGCATCTTTATCATTTTCTAATAAATATGCACTTAAATCTTCTATGTTTTGATATTCAAATAGTAATGTAGGATATAATTCATGTTTTACCTTTTCTTCAAGGGAGTTTACTAACTGCATAGTCATTTTAGAATCCATTCCTAAATCGAAAAACCCTGCTGTAATATCTATTGAATTTGCTGGCTCACCTAATGCAGTTCCTACTAACTCTTGTAAGTAACTTTGAATAGAATCTATTGTTATTCTTTTTTCTTTTGTAATAGATACAGTCTCTAATGTCTGTTCAACAGTTTTTGGTAATTCGTTTATAGTTTCTTTAGCAAATGCTTCTTTATTATTTTCTAATAAATATGTCGTTAAATCTTCTATATTTTGATATTCGAATAATAGGGTTGGATACAGTTCGTGTCCTACTTTTGTTTCTAAAGTTGTTACTAACTGCATGGTCATTTTAGAATCCATTCCTAAATCGAAGAACCCTGCTGTAATGTCTATTGAATTTGCTGGTTCACCTAATGCATTTCCTGCTAATTCTTGCAAATAAAGCTGAATAGATTCTTTCATTTTGGCTGTATTTATACCATTTGAATTCATAATACTCTATATTTTGGTTGTGCTTCTTACCTAGGGTTAGGCTTGTAATACTTTATTATTGTTTTCTTGTAACAAGTTTGTAATTAAACCTGCATGTCTAATACGTTTAATAGCAAGGTTTTTAAACTCTACTAATAAGGTACCATAAGCATCGTAGATACATATATCGCTTTTTATAACTTCTGAAGGCGTATCGTACTTTTCTTCTTTGTGCTTACTGTATACATAAATTGTTGAAGGCAATGTATTGTAGGCTCTAAACTGCTCTATTGAAAATGGAATGTAGGATACTTGATTTTTTGTAATGGCATGAAATGAACTTCCTGAAAAAGTTGCACCATCTAAAAATGCAGGACTTAAATAAAAACGATCTAAATATGAAGTAGATAAATCACTTAAATGTAACTGCATCAATTCTTCTCTTCCTTTTTGATATACTACTCCCAAAGTTTCCATAAATTCACCATGAACAATATCTACAGTTCTAGCTGATTTATAGACTTCTGCCATATTTAATTGACGCTCACTATTGGTTTTAAAAGCTTCTATATTAAATGTTTCTTTTGTTCCTCTTGGCATTTTATTTAACCTACATTGCACATGTTTATCCCACTTACCATAGCTATTATCGTTATGATCTAATCTTCTAGAACGTACCATAGCATCACTAATAGCATGTGTTCCTTTTCTAAATCGTACTTCGACTCTACGGTTATAGGTTTTATCTGTTGCTAACGGTTCTATAAATATGATTCGACTTATCTCGAATGTTTTTCCGAATAAAATTTTACTACATCTTAATATTAAGTCTAAATAAGTAACACCAGGGACTATACTTACTCCATGCACCTTATGATCTCTTAATACATAGTGGTCATTATTCATATCTAAAGTAAAGATCCAATCTGCTCCTTGTTTTTCTTTTTTCATATTAAAGTATGCTGCCATACTTTTTGCAGAGACATCATTTAACTGAGTGTTTACTTCTACTTTATTTTTTACTACTTCTGGTGTTTTAATTTCTGTTACATCCTCTGGCCAATAGCGTTTTTTGTTAAAGGCTATATTGGTTTTATTAAATGGTTTGGTTACTCTATTTGCTTCTGGAATACCTTCATTACTTAATATTACATGCGCGTTATTTCCTCCTAATCCAAAAGCGCTTATTCCTCCTCTTCTAATTCCATTAACACCTGCCCAATTTTGTAATGTTCTTACTGGATATACTGGCGAATTATTAAAATCGAAACGAGGATTTGGTGTATCGCAATTTAGTGTTGGTGGTAATTGAGCTGCGCTTATAGCTAGTGCCGTTTTTATGACTCCTGCAACACCTGAAGCGCTCATTAAATGTCCAATATTTGTTTTTACACTTCCTACCGCACATCTTTGGTCTGGATTGTTACTTTTAGATAGTACTGCTGTAATACCTTTTAGCTCTATTGGATCTCCTATTAAGGTTCCTGTTCCATGTGCTTCTATATAACTAATTGTAGAGCGATCTATTTGGCCATTTTCTATAGCTATTTCTAGTAGTTCTTGTTGTGCTTTTGGGTTTGGGGTTGTTATTCCCATTGTACTACCATCATTATTTACTGCTGTACCTTCTATGACGCTATAGATTTTATCTCCATCTGCAATAGCACTACTTAATCGTTTTAAAACTATAACTCCACAACCTTCTCCTAATCCTGTTCCATCAGCTTTTTCATCAAATGCTTTTGTTCTTCCATCTTTAGACAAAACTTCAGCAATACTTAATCCTACAAAATGACCTTCATCTAATAAAATATCTACACCTCCTGCTAATGCAACTTCGGTTTCTCCTTGTCGCAGTCCTTTTACTGCTAAATCCATTGCTGTTAACGAACTACTACATGCCGTATCTACAACCATATTTGGTCCTTTTAAATTATAGATATGTGCTAAATGTGCAGTTATAAAATTCTGCCCAGTTCCAACAATAAAGTCCTTATGTAAGTTCTTTAGTTTATGTTTAAAATTCCCAACTCTAGAGCCCGCATACACTCCTACCGATTTTCCCCATAAGCCTTTTTTATTATAACCTGCATCTTCAATAGCTTCTGCACTTACTTCTAGCCATTGTCTTTCTAGAGGATCTAATTGGCTTGCTAACTCTTCTGGTATTTTAAAATATTCTGGATCAAATTCTTCGATTGTATCTAAAAATCCGCCCCATTTACTATAACTTTTTCCTTGTTCTTTATTTGGTGAATAATACTCATTAATATCCCAACGATTGGCCGGAACTTCTTTTATACTGTCCTTTCCTTGTTTTAAGTTATCCCAATAGTCTCCTATTGTATTAGCATCTGGGAAATGACATGCCATTCCCACAATGGCTATAGGTTCATTTTTACTAATATTAATTGGTTCTTTTATTTCCTGTTCCTCTTCAATTTCTATTATTTGAGATTCTACTGCTTCTGATTCAATTTTTTCATCTAAAATATTAGATAATTCATCATTATGATGTTCTAACAAGTATTCACTTAGCATACCTACTGTTGGGTGTTCTAATATAATACTTGGTGATAAGCTTACATTCTCTCCTAGTTCCTTTTCTAATTGTTTAACTAAATCTGCTAATAAGATAGAATCAACTCCATATTCTTGGAATGGGATATCTAATTCTATACTATCTGTAGGTAATTTTAAAGCTTCACTAATTTGTATTGCTACCCAATTACTAACAACAGAATCATCTGCTTTTGTAATTTCAACTTGTTCTTGTTCTTTCTGTTTTGGTATTTGTAAAAGGTTTTCAACTGAGAACACCTCTGGATTATAAACCATAGGAGCTATAGTTGGCATCTCTGCTTCGGGTTTTAATGCTACTATTTTATCTATTATGTCCGCCCCTTCTATATTGGTTAGAGATAATAATCCTAAGTCTTTATATATACCTTCGGTTACCTCACCCATCCCTGTTTCCTTCCAACTTGGCCACTGAATACTTCTATATCCTTCTTTATAGTGTAAGGCTGCAAAACTCTCTAAATAAGCATTACACATGGCATAGTCACATTGTCCTGCTCCTAGGCGTGGAGCTAAAGCAGAAATGGATGAAAATAAAATTCCAAAATCTATATTGTGTTTTTTTAAAGCATCATATAAATTATGTAACCCAATAACTTTAGGTTCTTGAAGTTTAATTATAGTTTCTATAGGTTTGCGAATAAATGCTGGCGTTTCCATATCTACTAATCCAGCACAATGTACCAAGCCTCTAATGGCTCCCCATTGTCTTTTTACCTTATCTAAAGCTAACGATACTTCTTTGGTATTTGCTAAGTCTGGTTGAATTAATTTAACCTCAGCTCCACAACTTTCTAAAAATAAAACATCCTTAATTTTTTCTGCTAATGTGTTATTTTCAATAACAATACTATCCCAAGCTCCTCTAGGCGGGAATTTTTGCCTTCCTAATAACACCAATTGGTCTACTTTGTGTTTTGTTACTAAATGTTTAGCATAAGCCATTCCTAAGCCTCTTGTTCCTCCTGTAATTAATATTGGCCCTTCAATTTTTGCTTCTGCTTCTAGTTTTACAGGTTCTAAAAAAGGTTCTTTCCACTGATTGTTAACGTATCGCAATCTTACATTTCTAGATACCGATGATAGTGTTTTTAAAATGGCATTTACATCTAATTCTACTGTTGAAATTTTATCCAACTCTAAACTTATACTTGTTACTTTACTATACTCGGCTCCTAATGTTTGGTATAAACCTTTGCCTATTACATTTTCATTTGTTCTACAAAGCTGTACTAAGTTTATATTTTCATGACTTGAGCTATCTATTACTTTTTGAATAACTTTAACCCAAGTATAGTCTTCCATAGATTTACTTCCTAAATCTATTACTGCTCTTATCTCCTTATATGGTATATTTTCTATATCTGTAAGGTTTACTACTAGTGTTTTATTTAGTTGTTTTGTTAATGCCTCAGTTATAGACTTATTTTCTTCTTCTACATTTAGAATTAAAACGGTTCCTTCTATTACAGCCTCTTCTTCTAAAGTCGTTGACTTCCAATTTTCTTTATATAATTCTATTGTTTTTAATAAGGTTTTATTTTTTTCAACTGTTTTTGGTTGCTCAATAACTTTAAATGTTGTTTCTGGTATCCAATAACGTTGTCTAGCAAAAGCATAGGTTGGTAATGATATAATATTTGGACAGTTATCTTTACTATATAATTGCTTCCAATCTATACTTACACCTTTAATCCAATATTCTGCTAAAGTTTTAAAATCTAATCCATCTAATGCTATTTGTAATTCTTGGTTTTCTATAGCTGCTTTAACGTTACGTGTATTACCCGATAGAAAATTAGTGTTGTTATTATTTAAATAGTTTTCTAATTCATTTTGTAAAACCTTTAAGCTAGTTACAGAAATTGCTAAACGCTCTTCCATAGCTTCTCTTCCTACTTGTAATGTATAGGCTAAATCGTAAATTGCTGTTGTACTATTATTAATTATATAATTTAATAGATTGCGTACTTGATCTTTTAGCCTATTTTTATTTTTTGCAGAAATAACAACTACCGCCAGTTCATTATTTTTATAGACTTTGTTTTCAATGACATACTCTTCTAGTACCACATGTGCATTACTTCCTCCTGCACCAAAACTACTTATACCAGCTACTCTTGTTTGCCCATTTTCTGTAAACCAAGGTGTTGTTTCTTTTTGCAGCTCGAATGGACTATCCTCTAAATCTAAATAGGCATTAGGTTGTTTTAATTGAGGGTTACCTGGAATAGTTTTATGTTTTAGCACTTGTATTAGCTTTATAATTCCAGCTATACCAGCTGCAGGTTCTAAATGACCTATATTAGTTTTTACACTTCCTAATTTTATATGAGGTAATGCTGGTAAAGCTTTATTAGCATCCTTATATAGTGCTTTAAACGCTAATTTTAAACCTTCTGTTTCTATTGGATCTCCTAATGGAGTTCCTGTTCCATGAGCTTCAATATATCCTACTTGCTCTGGGTTTACTTTTGCCGATTTATATGCTTTTATTAATAATTCTTTTTGCGCATTAGGGTTTGGTGATGTTAATGTATTTGCCTTTCCACCATGATTCTCTGAAGCTCCTCGAATAACAGCATGAATACGATCTCCATCTTCTTTAGCCTTATTTAAAGGTTTTAATACTATCATACCAACACCTTCTCCTCTTACATATCCATTTGCACTTTGATCGAATGTTTTACAGCGCCCTTCTTGACTTAAAAACCCTGCTTGACTTAATGGAAATAATAAATCTGGCATTAATACCAAACTTACTCCTCCTGCTATAACAACATCACATTCGCCGCTTTGTATTTTCTCTACCCCTCTTTTTATTGCGACTAAAGAGCTTGAACATGCTGTATCAATTGTTTCACTAGGCCCGTGAAGATCTAATAAATAAGATATACGATTTGCCACCATTGACTGTGATAAACCTGTGATAACTTGCGAATCTGTTATTCTGCTTCTATCTATAAGTGTAGCATAATCATCAAAATAACTTCCTACAAACACTCCAGTATTTGTTCCTGATAAATTCTTAGGGTTTACTCCTGCATCTTCTAATGCATGATATGCTTCTTCGATTGCTAATCGATGTTGCGGATCCATTAGCTCTGCTTCTTTAGGAGATATACTGAAATGCAATGGATCGAATTTATCTATATCTTTTATAAACCCACCCCACTTCGCTGTTGTTTTTTGTTTATCTTTTGCTGTATCTCCATAATATTCCTGCCAATCCCAACGATCTTTTGGAATTTCGGTTACTAAATCTTTATTAGCTTTAATATTCTCCCAAAATGTATTTACATCTGGCGATCCTGGAAAACGACCACTCATTCCTATAATTGCAATAGGCTCATTTATTTTACCGACTAGATTCTCAATTAAACCACTATCTTTTTCACCATTTATAGTTTCTTTCAATATTACTGGTACTTCATTACTTTTCTCTACTGTAATTGGTATTGTAAATTGATGTTGTTTTGCTACTGCTTCTTTATGTTCTTCTAATAGAAATCCTGTAAGCTTTTCTATAGTAGGATAGCTATAAAATAATGTAGGCAATATTTTTAAAGCATAAAATTCACTTAATACATTTGCAAATTCTGTTAAACCAACCGAATTGAAACCATAGTCTCCTATTTCTTCCTCTGTAGATATATTAGTTATAGATACATCTAATAATTCTGATACAGTTTGAAGCAAATATTTTTCTACTTCTCTTTGTAAGTTTATTGTTTTTAATACAGGACTTTTAACGTTATCTATTTCTTTTGTAGTTATTTCAACATTAGTAGTCTCTTCAATTTCTAAACCTACTTTATCATTATAAATATCTAACCAATAACTCTGTTCGTTAAAAGGATAACCTGGTAAAGATAATTTTGAATATTTTATATTTTCAAAATATTTATGGATAGGGGCTTCATAGCCTTTTGCCCATAAATCAAACAAAAAAGATTTATCTCTTGTATCATTTAATTCATTTAAAAAATCTACTACTTTTCCATTTTTTAAGAAAATTTCGTTAAGACTTAATTCCTCTTTATGATTTCCATTTACATAATACCCTCTTTTCCCTTTAGAATCTATAAACTTACTTAACTTTTCTATTAAATTTTCTATTGTTTTATACCTAAATACAATGCGCTGATTTAATTCTTTTCTACTAATTAAATATTGGTATTCTAATTGCTTTGGATCACAATCATTATGCTTTGTTAAAAATGTTTTAATACGCTCTGCATATGGCACAAACTGCGCTACTTCTATACATGATAAGGCTAAAAAGTAAGCCGTATCCTTTTGCTCATCATTTTCATCACTTTTAACTTCCGGAATGTATTCTTCAAAAATAGTATGAATAACATTTCCTCCTCCTCCAGAGTTATTAACAGCTCCTCTTCGAGGTATTTCTTGTTTATTTTCGTCTATTAATCTCGGCCATTCTTCAGTTTCTGAAGAAATATAATAGCGTGTTTTTTCTAATTTAATTTCTGGGCTTAATGTTTTAAACCCTTTTATTCCTAGTTTTTTATTTACTTTAAATGAATATATCAACCTAATCACTGATGCTAAACCTGAGGCTGCATGCATATGACCAATGTTTGGTTTTAGTGAACTTATTTTACAAGGTGGAGTATTTTCATTATTTAGCGTTTTACCAAAATATTTATCGGCTAATTTAAAAGCTTTAATTTCTTGAGAATCAGCTAAAATTGCAGATGCTGCATGGGCTTCTATATGTGTTACCGTTGCAGGATCTATATTAGCCTCTTTATAGGCTTCAACAATGGCTTTACTTTGTTGTCCTGAATCCGGAAAGGCTATATTTCCATTACCTCCAACATGGCTAGATTCTGAACCAATAACTAAAGCATGAATATTATCTTTATCATTTACTGCTTCATCATTTCGTTTTAACAAAAAACTTACAACCCCTTCCGATGGTGTAAATCCTGATGCATTATCTTGAAATGGACTACCTCCATCTTCTTCTACAGACATTAATCCCATAGATTGTGAACCTCCAAAAAAGGAACGTGTCCACTCTTCTCCATATATTAAACTAACTCCTGCTATAATTGCATAATCTACTTCTCCACTTTGAAGCATTTTTTTGCCATGGTGTAATGCGGTTAAACCACTAGAACAAGAGGTGTTAATGCAGTAGCTAGGACCTTTTAAATTGAAATAATTGGAGATGCGGTTTGGCAAATATGTTTGTGCCATACCCAAACAAGAATAGGCTGTCACGGGAGCTTTTGTAAGATATTCCATATAGGGATTAACTTCTTTACCTACAATAACTGCCACTTTCTTATCTTTAAGAGAAGAGGGTAAAATACATGCATCCTCAAACAAATGCCAAACAGATTGTAATAACTTACGCTGCTGAGGTGTCATATACTTAGCTTCTTTGCCTATAATATGAAATAATTTTGCATCAAACCCTTTTAGGTTTTTAACAAATGCACCTCGTTTTGGTTGTATCGTCCTTTTTGGGTCATGATCATCTGGAATTACTTTAATCAACTGGTCCTGATTTTCAAGTTTTTCCCAAAATTGCTCTACTGAATCTGATTCTGGAAACACACCAGACATCCCTATGATTGCAATAGGCTTCTTTTTAGATACGTTATTATTTTCTGTTTTTTGTGACATCTTATATATGCTTACGTTTGCAATAACTTTAACCTCTTCACTTTTCACTAGCACTTTCTAGCCGTGAAATAATTGCATATTTTTTTTAAATACTTTCACTTTATCTTTTGCTGGGTCTTTTATTGCTAATACAAGACCATCAGTATTTTTTCTTGCCGATAAACGTTCTATATATTGCTCTTCTGACAAGTCTTTTTCTGAAGTATATGTTATTGGATTTTGAGCTTCTAAATAACTAGTCCAACTTTCATTTACATCATAAGGAAACCCTGTAGATTCATACTGTGAGTAATCTACTGCTTCATTGTTTATGAAGTTCTGAACATCTGCATGTTCAAATTCTTTTCCTTTAAGGATGTAACATTTTTTTTCTTCTGGAATTACTACAGAGTAGAAAAACCCCATATTCAATAAAAATTCTTTACTTTTCATAATATTTAAGTTTTTACCTATTCTGCGTTTTCTAATTCTTTTTCTTCTTCTTGTTCTCTACCAAAATATGTAGCTCCTGTAATGATTTCCTCTTTTTGTAGAGATTGGTATATCTTGAAGTTATAATCACGATACCTTGGATCTGACCTTAAGATATTTTCATACAGAGGCATTCTAATAGCTGTATCAAAAGACTTTGTATTTTCTACTAGATCTACTTCTGTATAGCGTTGGTTTGCCATAATTGTTAATGGAGATTGATTAATGATAGAATGCGGCCACCATTTTGGAAAGAAAATAACATCTCCTGGTCCTTGATCGTAATAATATTTAGGAATGTATGCATATACTGGGTTATGCAATACATGGTAATCTAAATCGTAACGTATACTTGTAGATCCTCCAACAAAAGCTGAAGACAACATTCCTGCTGGTGTATGAGGTGTTGGTATAATTTGTAACGAATAAGCATGTAATGGATCCATAAAGAACCAACGTTTTACTCCAGAAATTCCAAATGTTGCACTTACATCATTATTAATATGCCAATCTGTTCCCCATGTTTTAAAGTTTCCTATAAATAACTGTGGAAATAATGGTTTTACTAAATTGTCCACCATGTTATTTAATTTACTTACACCTACATCTTCTAAAAGTTCTGGATAAGCATTAAAAAAATCGACCGAGTTATTAATGTAAAATGTCTCTTTAGATTTTGGATCTAATTGGTTTTCTAAAACATACTTAGCTGTTACTTTTTTAGCTCCTTCTCCAAAACCTATATTTTTATCAGCTCCATCATTTTTAGAATAATCCATTCCAAATAACTCTACATCTCCGTAATTTTTTATTAGGTATTCATGGTTCCAAGACTTTGCTGCCTTAGTATCATTCATTAATCCTTTAATAACTACAGGAGGTGCTCCTGGGTCACATAAAAGCTTTGTTAGTTTTTCTTGATCTATTTCTTCTGGAGTGTATGCTTTAAGCTTTATATGAGATTTTTTGTAATCGATTTTATCGAAGTCTTTACATTCTTTCTTGAATTTCTCAAACTTGTTTTTAATAAACTCCTTCTCTGCGTCTAACGCATAGTTTGTAGAAGTTAATTGATGTCTCATTTGAACATACGAATAGTGTTCAACCATTTCTGCATCATCTAAGTATAAATGCTTAGCATTTTCTAAAATGAGTTGTTGATCACTATCATATTCGAACGCGTTCATATCAAGTTCTTTTCTCATTGTGATTTGTTTTTAAAAGTTCATATATATTAGTTGTGATTCTAGCTATATAGAGTTGCAATAATTTACATTAATGCTTCTTCCATTTTAGCATAGTGTTCTTTTTTTAAGTAGTCACTAAATTCTGATAACGAAGTGTATTCTAGTAATACAGCTGGACGTACTTCAATACCAAAAGTGTTATTAATATCCACACATAATTTATTTATTTTCATAGACTCAAATCCATATTCGTCTATATCTGACTCCCACTCAACAGCAGAAGGCTCTATGTTTAATAGTTCTGCAGATTTGTTTGTTAAATACTCTTTAATTTGTTCTTCTAATTCATTCATAGGTTACCTGTTTTAATTATTATTTTGATTTTTTACTTGTTTTATTTTAACCTTTCCTCTCGCATACTACTTCCAATAAAAAAGGCAATAGTGTACCAGAGTTAAAAGCTTAACCTTTATCTCTTTATATATATTATTTGTTTTTAAAGTGTTAATTGAACTCCTAGTACAATCCCATGACTAAAAGCGTCTCTTTCACTATGTGTTTCTCCTGCTGGAAATGGTGCATTTGGTGCACTACCACTTATAAAGTTTAATGGTACATATCCATCTGTTCTAAAAAGTTCTAAGAATAATTTTGAAGAATTATTTAAAAGAGCAGAAAACCCTAATACTATTTGATTTTGCCTTTCCCATGGAGCTCCATCTGGTCCAGATATAAAGTTTGAAAACTCACCAGAAACAGCATATTTAAAAGTTCCACTATTATTAAAATTATATTTAGCACCTACTTCCATTGAAGATACTTTTGATGCTTCAAATAAATCTAGTGGCGGTGTTGGGTTATGGGTTCCTGGCCATACATCTAATGTTTTAGCGAAACCTCCTTTTAAAGTAAAACGGTCTTTAATATTTAATTTCCCGTATAGTGTATATGCAGGATTATTATCTGTACATCCAGAAAAATGAGTTACTGGAAAACCATGACAATATGCACTACCATGTAAATAAGACCCACCAAAAAGTAAACTTATGTCCTCTTTAATATTTAATGTATAATTTAAATCGAAAATAAAGTTATTTAATTTAGATGGTACATTACTATCATTTACAGGCGTTGTTAATGCTCTAAATTGAGAGCCTCCTTGGACGGCCATAAATGTTGCATGTACATCCCACTTTTTAAATGCTACTTGCGCTCCATAACCTAAGCCTCCGAAAGCATGCCAAAGCGTTGAATTTGTAAAGGGGTTTACACTCCCTGTTATACCAAAAGGTGCATCCATTTTACCTATAGCTCCATAAACAGGAAACTTGTTTAAATCTCCAATTAGAACATATCCTTTACGTAATTGTAATTGATTTCTAGATAGTGTTGTAATTGTTCCCGCTCCAAAACTTTGCTGTGGATCGTAAAATATCTCTGCATAAGCCGTTAACCAACTATTAATAGCTGCTGTTGCTGAAAATTGAAACGAATGAATTACTGCTTCACTTACTTCTTTTCCTATTTGATTATTAGCGGTTGGATGACGCATTAAATACCCAAATTTTGAATCTGTATTAGATTTTTGGTAATCTGCTAATGCTATTACAGAAGCTCCAATAGTTAAGCTTTTATTTTTCAGCTCTCCTTTTTGTCTTTCTGTTATTAAAATATTTATTTTTCTCAAATCTTGATTAGGTTCAAGCATTTTATATGAGAGTTCCGAATTTATTCCTAAAGACGGTTTAATAGAATCTTTTGCTTTTTGAGCTATTGAACTATTTGCTATTAATAGCATTGCAAATAGTGTTACAATATGTTTCATGAGGGTTTTGTTTTTTATTAGTTTATTAGTTTGAAATGGATTGTTTATATATAGTTTTAAAGGTTAAATATTTATGAAAGAAGCAGTTTTGACTCATAGCGATCTATGTTATGCTGCTTTATTATTTTATCGTAATCTCCTAAGTCTACAAAAACTTGTTCTTGCTCTAATTGTATTGCATAATGCATGAGCTCTACTCCTATTTCTGTAGGCATTGGCACTGAACCTTTAGTACCAGTCATAAGGTCTATAGCTATTTCAGAAAGTTGCATTCCTCCCCCTTTCCAGTAAGGCCAATTCATTGTTATAGATTGCCCTTGTCGAGTACCTTTTTTTACAGCTTTATTTCTTGCTCTTATAAAGCCATCTAGATAAGCATTAGCCATAGCATAATCTGCTTGCCCAGCATTACCGAGGGAGTGTAATGAAGAAAAACATAAGAAAAATCGTAATGCAATGTCTTTTGTATGCTCATCTATATATTTGGCTCCATATACTTTTGGTTCGAATACAGTTTGAATTTCTTCTACTGTTTTTTTCATTATATAATTGTCCCTTATAACTCCTGCACAATGAATAACTCCATCCAGTTTTTGATGTATTCTAAGAACTTTTTGTATTAAATTTTTAACTTCTTTTTCTTTAGATATGTCAGAATCGTAATAGACAACCTTGTTGGTTTCACTATTTAATTCTTTTAGCTTTTTACTTTTTGTTTTATCTAATATTGATCTACCAACAAGTATTACTGTTACATACTTACTATGCTTTAAAATATCTTTAGTCATAGCAACTCCCAATCCTCCAAGTCCTCCTGTTACTAAAATAACATCTCCTGACTTGTATGTTTTTTCTACTGCTATCGGCTTATTAATAAGATTTACAGGACTTGTATACTCAACATAACGTATGCTTCCTTCATATTTTATAATTCTATCAACATCAAGATTTACAATATTATCTTTTAAAATGGTATGTAATGTTTCTTGCTCTATAGTGTCTTCTACAAAAATTAACTGTGGTTTTACTTTTGTAGATTCTTGCCTAGCACTATGTATTAATCCAGTTAAACCATAACTATTATCTAAACACGATTTTGGTAAAACAATTTGTATGCTTACTGTATGTCTTGGTTTTTGCTTTATTACATTTTGAATGTATAAGAACACATTATTAACTAAATCTGTAAACGTTTTCTCATTATAACTCTCTGGTTTGGGTACCACAAAGCCATTTACATTTTTTAATGTCACTGTATCTAGATAGCAGAGTATTGCATGTTGTTCTAAAACAGCATCTTCAGTAAATGCATTAGACTCTACTTTATCCCATTTTAAATTAAAAAGAAATAAATGGTTCTTGTTTATTTTATATGGAGATTCTGTTTGTCCCTTTATTAACTCATAAATAGGTTTTATACTTTCTGTATCACTCATTTTTACTGTGCTTTCTATTGGTCTGTTAATATTAAATGGCCAACAATATGTTGTTTTAAGTGCTGGTGATGGTATCGGAATACGTTTTAAGATACTTCCACTTTTTTTAATACTACTCCATTGTATTATGGCTCCTTTAGTCCAATATTGGGTTAGTGTTTCTCTATCTCTTTTATTAAGAGCTTCATCAATCAATGCTTTATCTATTGTTTCAATTATATTAGCATTGTAAAAGTGTCGTTTATTATCGGCCCATTTATTTTTATTTATTAACCATGCCCCTATACCTGCTAATAAATCTTTATAAGTTTTAGCTATTATTGCTAATCTACAGTCCCCTATATCTCTTCCAATTTGCAAAGTAAACTCCAATCTATTTAACAATTCAAATGTGGTTAAGCTACTTTTTAGTTTAGGTAATGTTATAACAAATTGTTCTAATAACTTGGTTAATTGTTCTTCATTCTCATCTGAAAACACAAAACTAAACTCTTGCTCATTTTCTATATTTCCCGTCGTATTATTTTGATATTCTTCAAATATTAAATGTGTATTCACTCCTCCAATTCCAAGACAATTCATTGCCATTCGTTTTGGAGTATTTTCATTTGAAGCTTGCCAATCTATATCTTCTTTTAGAATAGAAAAATGTTCCCCTACAGTAATAGCTTCGTTTATTTTTGAAAGCCCTTTAACTCCGTATAGTTTCTTATTTTGTGTACTTGCTATTAACTTTAATAAACATGGAAAGGTTGATGATGTTTCTGCGTGTCCCATTAAAGGTTTTAAGCTACCTACATATATCATTTTATCTTTTATCCCATTTACAGGATTCTTAAAATAATTTCCATACACAGATTGAATTGAGACCATTTCTGATGTGTCTACAAAAGACACACCATTAGCCTCAGCTTCTATATAATCTATTGTTAAAGGGTCTATTTGTGCTTGCTCTATTGCTTTTTCTATAGCTTTCTTTTGCCCTTTTATATTAGGACTATTCCATTTTAAAGGTGCTTTTCCTCCATGGTATACACCTATCCCTTTAATTACACCATAAATATAATCGCCATCTTTTTCTGCCTCTTTTAGAGGCTTTACAACAATAGAACCTATAGTTTCACTTCTTACAAATCCATCTGCATCTTCGCTAAAACTTTTAGTTTCTCCACTTTTAGAATAAATACCTGTAAGGTCTTCTTTTATTAATTCATGAGAAGATAAATTAAGTGTTGCCGTTGCTACAATAGCTTGTTTACAGTCACCTCTTTGGAAAGCGTGAGATGCTCTTTCCATTGCTGCAATAAATGATGAACAAGCTGTGTCTACAACTTGGCTAGGTCCTTTTAAGTTAAACACATGCGATAAACGGTTAGCATATAATGCTGGTGTTTCTACCTCATATTCCTGCCCCACGCTCTTCATAACATCCAAATAGCCTGAGTTTCCTGTTGTTGCTACAAAAACGCCTGTCTCTTTTTTCTGAAAGTCTTTTATTTTATAGCCACTATCTCCAATGGCAACCCATACAGATTCTATTAATTTTCTTAATTGTGGATCTATTTGTATAGCTTCTTCTTTTGTGAATTTAAATTTCTTATAATCAAAATACTCTATTCCATCAATAAAGCCTCCATAAAACTTTGCTATTTGCTTACGGTCTTCAGCTTTTAACCCCAACAAGTCTAATCTTTTTTGTGGAATTTTTTCTGTTAGACACTCTCCATTTTCTATATGCTCATAAAAATGCAATGTATTTTCCGATTGTGGTAAAATTCCATTAACTCCAATTATCGCTATAGCATTATCTATTACATCTTGTTGTTTAGGTTCTATTATTTTTTTAGGGGTCTCTGTATTTTCATTTTTTTCTGTAAATGATTCCTTCTCTACATTTTTTATTTTTTCCTTTACTACAGGTATACTTTGTTTTATACTTTTAAAATTATCAGCAAACTCTGTAGCTAAATAATCTACAATATCATTGAATGTTCTATACTCCATAAAAAGTAATGGTGGTACTTCTTCTACGACTTCTCTTATATCTGCTATCATAAGCCCAGACATAATAGAATCTATTCCGTAATCTCCAATATCTAGTGTAAAGTCTATATCTTTTTCATCTAGTTTTAATACCTTTTTTAATACAATCATTAGAAAGGTTTTCACTTTTTCTTCTATTGCAACCTCTACAATTTCTTCAATTGGTGCTTGTGTTTCTAATGCTATAGTTTTAGTATTGGTAGTTTCTACTATTTCTTGCTCTGGTTTAGATACCCAATAATATTGTTTAGCAAATGGATATGTTGGTAATGCTATTTTATTTGGCGTTCTTGCCCCATATAAAAACTCCCAATTTAATTCTGTTCCTTTTACCCAAAGCTCTGCTAATAAAGAAAACTCTTTTTTAGAAATTACAATATCCATATAGGCTTGTCCTGCTTCTCCTGCTAATAAAAATTCACAGTTATCTTTTCTAGAGTTTCCTATAGCAAGACCAAGCATATTCCCTGTTTCATAACTTGTTAAGCTTTCTACAACTTGTTCTATTGTCTCTGCTTTAAAAGCAAGACGCTCTTCCATTTCTTCACGTCCATATTGAAGTGTATAGGCTAAATCATGAATTTGTATCGAGCTATTAGATTGAAGGTATTCTTTTAACTCTACTACTTTTTCTTTTAATCTCTCTTTATTTTTAGCAGATAAAATAATAAGAGCAGGGCTAAGGTTTTTGTATATTTTTTGTTTGTTTTTGTAACCTTCTATGACAACATGCGCATTAACTCCTCCAAACCCGAAAGAACTAACTCCTGCTATTCTGTTTTTATTTTTAGCAATGGTCCATGGTGTTGTTTCTGTTCTTAAATAAAATGGAGTTCCCTCTAACTTTATATATTTATTTTGTTGTTTTAAATTAGGGTTACCTGGTAAAGTTTCATTTTTTAGACACAATAGAACTTTCAATAATCCAGCAATTCCTGCTCCTGCTTCTAAATGTCCTATATTTGTTTTTACACTTCCTATTCCACAATATGCATGTTTAGAAAGTTTAATACTCTTTTCTTTATACAATTCATTAAAAGCCAATTTTAGTCCTTCAATTTCTATTGGATCACCAAGTGGAGTTCCTGTTCCATGAGCCTCAATATAACTTACGTCTCTTGGATCTATGTTTCCCGATGTATAAGCTTCTATTAATAATGCTTTTTGCGCTTCTGGATTAGGAGATGTTAATGTATTTGCTCTTCCTCCATGATTTACTGCACTTCCTTTTATTACACCATAAATATAATCGCCATCTTGTTCTGCTTTGCTTAACTTTTTTAATACAACTACTCCAACTCCTTCTCCTCTTACATAACCATTAGCTTTCTCATCGAAAGTATTACATTGACCATCTTCACTTAACATACCTGCCTGACTATAAGACACTGTTAACTCTGGCCGTAACATTGTATGCACTCCTCCTGCTATTGCAATATCACTTGTTCCATTTTTTATGCTTTTCACAGCTTGATCTACTGCTACTAGAGAAGATGAACATGCTGTGTCTATTGCTTGGCTTGGCCCATGAATGTTTAATAGATAAGAAATTCTATTTGCTAAAATAGAACTAGCTATCCCAATTGCATCATAAGCTTCAGCTTTACCTTTTCTTGCTTCCCCAGCTACATGTGCATAATCTGAACCAGATACCCCTATATATACTCCTGTATTTGTTCCTTTTAATTCTGAAGGTACTATGTTTGCATCCTCTAAAGCCGTATAAACACTTTCTAATGTGATTCGCTGTTGCGGATCCATTAACTCGGCCTCAAAAGGACTAATTCCAAAAAACAGAGGATCAAAATCCCCTACATTATCTATAAAGCCTCCCCATTTTGCTGTTGCTGTTTCCTCGGGGTTTTTATTGAACTTTTTCCAATCCCATCGGTCTAAAGAAGCTTCTGTTATTGTATTTTTATTATCCTTTAAATTTTCCCAGTATCTAGCTACGTTTGGTGCTCCAGGGAATCTACCACTAATCCCTACAATAGCGATATCTTCTTGTTCTGAAGCACCTTTTCTATCTATAATACATTTATTTGTTATTTGTTCTTTTCCTAAAAGATAATCTGTTAAAGTATCTACTGAAGCTGTTCCATAAAACCGACTTGGGTTACTATCTATTTTATATTTTTCATATAAATATTCTGAAAGTTCTTGATAGATTATAGACTCTATACCTAAATCGTTAAGTACTGTTTCTTTTGTTAACTCTTCAACTTCTAATACCGATTTTAAAAAGTTTAATACAATTGTATTTAATGTTTTTTTATCTAAATCTGTTAATGCTATACCATTATGAGTAATCGATGCTCTCTTATCAATAACAACCTTTTTTATTTTTAAATCTAGTTGCTTCTCGTTTACAGTATCGTTTCTCTCATCTAAAGCATTTTTGTTATTTAACTGTTTTGTTGTATAAACTTTAGCTATTAATTGTTGGTCTTTTTCTCTATATAATGAACTATGTAAAGTAACTCTGTCTTCTTTTTGATCCAGTTTATTTAATTCATATATAAGTTTATCTCCAGAATTAGCATTACCATAATAGTGTATATCTCTAGAAACTACTCCTGCTATTTCTAACCAATCTCCTTGTAACCTATATTGCTTTTTAATATACTCTCGCTCACATTTATCATTAATTTTAGGATAACTAGCAAAATACAGTAATCCTACACCATTTATATCATCATAAGCATCTATTATATATTCTTTTTGATATATAATAGGCTCTACCCCTTCTGGCTTTAGTTGATTATTCTCATCAAAAATCCCACTTTTATTCTCTAAATATTCTTTAGCAACTAGTGGTAATTTGTTATGTAATTTTATAGTATTTGAATCTATCTCTGCTTTTAAAGCTCCTTTTTTTAATTTAGTATTATCTGAAGCTTCTCGTGTAGAAAATACAGACATTAAATTAGCCTTAAAGCTTCCAGATGTTCCAATTCCATCTGTTTTACTAAAAAACATTTTACTTCCATATCTAGAGAGTTTACTTTGTAATTCTAAAGAATCATTCTCTAAAAATTCGGCTATGTTAGCTCCAGACCAATGTAAACGAACAAAACTTGCATATAATCTTTCGCCTCTACTGTCTGTTAATTCATCTGATGCTGTATTTAATGCATTTGTTATTTGCTGCCAATGAACATCTCCTAATTCTTTAAGCAACCAGTTCTCGCTTAAACCGCCCCATAAAAGCTGAGGCATGTTTAATTTGTATTGTCTTTTCAAGCTCATATTTCTATAATTAAAATAGCGTTATATAGTACTAGAAACCTTAAAAGAGGTGTACTACAAAGTAGAGCAGCATATTTACTATGTTACTCCTAGAATGTTTTTGCTGATTAATAAGTAATTGTCGCGTTACCATTAAGAAAGCAGGTAACGTTTTTATATTTTATTTATAAACGGTAGTTTACTTTAAAACTTCCATAATAATTCCTGTCATTTCCAGGGTAAAAGTACCTTGGCTCTGCTCCTCCAAACCCTACAGCATTAATTAACACAGATTGCGCATATTTGGTATCAAAAAGATTATTAATCCCCATACTTATGCCTAAAGTTAATTTCTCGGTTATTCCTTTTTTATAACCAATTTTTGTATTGAACACAGAAAATTGATCACTACTTAATGTATTAGCATCTGTTAATGGTATTTCATTTACATATTGATATGTTGTATTCCAATAAAACCCATCTAATAGAAAATAGAACCCTGTATCCAGTTTATTTTTAGGAACTCCCGTTAAATTGTTTCCTGAGAAATCTTCTCCTTCATCATTAAAATCCACAAACGAATGATTATTATATGTATACCTAACAAAAGGTTTTAAAATAGAACTTCCAATAAATGAAAACTTATAATTTGCATCTAATTCTACTCCCTGATGCTTTGTTTTACCTGCATTTCTACCAATAAACTGATCTTCTCCTATTCTTTCTCCAACTAATAAGTCATTAATATCCATTCGATATAATGAAACATTGATTAAAAAATTATTATTAGATAACTTTAAATTAGAGCCTATTTCATAGCTCATTCCTTTCTCTTGTTCAATTTCTGGGTTTATAACACCATCTGGGGTTAATGTTTCTTCTAACCCAGGATTAGAAAACCCTCTACTAACATTAAAATATAAAGTATGTTTTGGTGTCCACATATATTCCAAACTTAAACTTGGAAGCAAAATAGGGTCGAAAGTTCTAGAAGCACTTTTATTGTCTTCTCCAGTGTTAAATAAATCTCTAAAATCGTAAGTTGTTTGATTCATTGCCAAATTAAACTGAGCTTTTAATTGATTAGTTATGGGATAATTAAATGACCCAAAAATATTTAATTGATCTCTATACTCCTTATTACTACTTATTTGATCTCCTTGTAAGCTTCCATTTCCATTATTATCCCTAAATTCATTTCTAAACGTTTCCCAATCGTATTTGTCTTTATATAATTCTGCCCCCAATGAATAATCAGTTTTTGCAGAATTAATATTTAAATTTCCATTAAACTGCGTTCTAAATCCATAGCCTCCTGTTGATTCATTTAATATATTAAAAGGTCTAGCCTCGTAATTATCTAAATGACTATAAAAAATAGAACTCGTATTTTCAAGTCTCTCACCTAACTTACCTTTATAATGTAGACCAATAAGCGTATATTTATCATCTTCAAAACCTTGGGCTGCCAACCAATTTTCAGCAGCTTGAGTTGGGTCTTCATTAAAATCCGTTTGATTTATAGAACTTGCAATTTGTGCTAAATAATCAATATGATTAATTAATACACCTATTGCATTAGATTCATTTATACGATACTCTGTATTTAATAATAATCCATTTCTTTTAAAATTATTATTTTCTCTATATCCATCTATATCTGTATAATTATAATTAACACCAATGTAAAAAGCATCTGAATTGTGTTGTATACTTAAATTATCCTTTATTAAGTTATAAGAACCTAAAGTAAAGTTATTAGAAATTACTGTTGTATTATATTTTGGTGTTCTAGATTTTAATAATATTGCCCCTCCAAGATTAGCTCCATACGCAGTTCCTTTAGGTCCTTTTATTATTTCTATACTTCCTAAGTTTTCTAGATCGAAAGCTTCAATAGTAGAGCTTCCTGATCCATTTGTTATAGGTATATTATTATAGTATAGTTTCAATTTGTCTGTACCAAACGGTGTTCTAGCTCCAATACCTCTAATAGTTATTCTATTAGTATTCAATGCTCCAGATAAGGCATAAACCCCTGGTACTTGATTAATTGAATTAGTAATATCTAAAGGGCTGAAAGTTTCAAGCACCTCTGAATTAACAATTGCAGAAGAGGTAATACCTGTAGCATTCTTTTTAAACGTATTAGTTAAAAGTACCTCTTTTATTTCTATCGTTTTCAGAGAATCATTAGGTGTCGTTTGTGCATTTATATATAATGCAAAAAAACAAAAGTGTAAAGACACTTTAAGTTTAATCAGTGAAGATTTAGGATATAGAGGGAAATAACGCATTAACGTTTTTCTGTTTAAATTAATCATTTTTAGAGAGCTTAGATTTATTTAAGCGATTATAAATTTAAAGAATTCTTTTTGTTTAGGTTTAACATCTACTTTTATACCATTACTTCTTTTGAAGTTTGTATTATTCCAGCTGGAATAGTAGCCATTATATTTTGTTTTAAAGATTCGATTCTTACTATTATTTTATTAGTATTATCTACTTTTACAACTTCGCATTCTAACCCTTTTAAAGCACCTTCATTAATGGTTCTAACCTCTCCAATCTTTGGCAGGTTAGAATTGGTCTCAATTTCTGTTATTCCATTAGTACCAACAATAAGTTTTATTCTATCTATTTCTTTATCACTTACTCTAGCGTATTCTTTACCAAAACTTATATAAGTACATGCTCCTTGAACAGATAATGCCTTATGAAAATCCATTGAAGAATTAATATTTACAAATACATAAGATGGAAATAGAGGTTTAACAATAGTCTTTTTTCTATCACTCCATTGCTTTACTGTTTTATACTCTGGAAGAAATGACTCTAAAGAGATATCTTTAAGGGATTGATGTACCCTTTTCTCACAACGAGATTTGACATATAATATATGCCATCCGATATTAAAATTCATAAAAAAAATTTGTGTTTTTATTGTAATGTACAGCTTCGCTTCCCTCAGTCACATGAAGTTATTTCTATAAAGAGAAGATTATTTGCTGAAACAAAGCTCGAAAATAAAACCGAGGAAAAAACACTTCTATTCCATAAAAAAAGTAAGGGTGTTCCTTACTTTTTTTAAACATTTTTTGCAGCTATTTATTTCAATAGATGAAGTGTATCAATATCAGGTTAAACGAACATTAAACCCTTGTTATTTTTTTCTAAAAAATTAGTCACTCCCACTTTTATTAATCAATAAAAAAAATTCATCTAAAAAACGTCTTTAGGTTTTATTAATACTATATTTCATGTTAATTATCTTCTGATTTTTTTTAGTTAATTAACATATTTTCTATATTTGATACATTATCATCTAGAATAGATAAAAAAACTATATCAATTTTTTAAGACTATCTATTTCATTTGCTTTTTTCTATTTCATTTGCTTTTTCATAAACACAATTCATTGTATCCACAGAACTATATTTCATGATATCAAGTTCTAAAGCTAATTCAATTGTAATTAATGAAAAATATTCTCGACTTAATAAGCATAACCTTTCATTTTATTAATAAGAATAGCTATTCTTATATTTTAGAATAATTAAAATATACTCATTCCTACAAGTGTATTTTATCGATTTTAAATGCATTCCAAAGTGTTTTTATGTTTTTTTTTATACTTTAGTAATGCTTAGCTCCCCAAAAAACATAACTTACCATGAAAAAAACTATCCTCCTATTAGTAGTTTTGGTTACCTCTTTAGCTAACCTAAATGCACAACAAACAAACAAACAAAGAGCTGAAAAATATTTAAAAGAAAAAGGTGAAGTCTGTTTTACTTTTTTAGCTTCCAGTAAATCACAATTTAACGCATTATCGCAAATTATTTCCATCGGGCACAAGCATGTTGATGAAGAAGCTCTAGAGGTTGAAGCCTATGCTAATGCTAAATCATTTCAACAATTCTTAAAATATGATATACCATACACAGTAAACACAGAAGATAATGAATTACTTTTCGATCCTCATCAAAGTGGTAAATCTCCTCAAGCAATTTCTAAATATGGTAAAAATCTAACATCAGCTCCTGGTTGGGATGTAACTTGGGACGCATATCCTACCTATACAGAATATATAAATAAAATGACATATTATGCTAATACGTTCCCTTCTATTTGTTCGCTAGAAACTATAGGTACAACACAAAATGGAAGAGCTTTATTAGTATTAAAAATTTCTGATAATGTAACAATAGAAGAAGCAGAACCAGAGTTTTTCTATACTTCATCTATGCATGGAGATGAAATTGCTGGATTTCCTTTAATGATACGATTAATAGATTATCTTTTAAATAACTATGGTACAAATACAGAAGTTACCAATTTAGTTAACGCTACAGAAATATATATTAACCCTTCTGCTAACCCGGATGGAACATATGGAAATACTGGAAGTGTTACAATTAACAATCCTACTCGATCTAATGCAAGCGGGCAAGATTTAAATAGAAATTACCCAGATCATGAAAATATAGGAAGAATTAATGGAGGAGCAGGTAACACAAGCCGTTTACATGTTAATAGTACAGGTGGTGTTTATGAATTAGAAACTACTGCCTTTATGAATTTTGAGTCTTCTAAAGATTTCGTCCTTTCTGCTAATTTTCATGGAGGCACAGAATTAGTTAATTACCCTGGAGATAATACATTTACCCAACATGCAGATCATAATTATTATGAATACATTTCGGCAGAATATGCTACACATGCGCAAAATGCTAGTGATGCTCTAGGAGATACCAATTATATGACTGTAGATGAAGACCAAGGTACATACCCTAGTCCTGGAGTAACTCATGGCGCTACATGGTATACAGTATATGGAGGAAGACAAGATTACATGACTTTTTACAGACATGCAAAAGAAGTAACCATAGAACTTTCTAATATTAAATTTATTAATGGATCTCAATTACCAAACTTATGGGAATATAATAAACAAGCTTTTTTAGATTACATAAAACAAGCTAATTACGGTTTTCAAGGTGTTATTAGTGATTCATCTGGAAACCCAATTGCTGCTAAGGTATCTATAACTGGGCACGATTTTAATAACTCATGGGTAACTTCAAGCAAAACATTAGGAGACTACTACAGATTAATTGAAGCTGGTACTTACAACGTAACATACGAAGCAAATGGTTATATACCACAAACTATTAGCGTTACAGTAACAAACAACTCTAAAACCATACAAAATGTAACACTAGTATCCACAATAACAGAACCAACTGCTAATGATGAAAATATATGTGATTCTCAATCTGCTACATTAACAGCTTCAGGAACAGGAACTCTAAATTGGTATAGTACAATAAATGAGCTTACTCCTATATATACTGGCGCAACATATAATACACCACAACTAAATACTAATACTACATATTATGTTGAAGATGTGATAACTAAACCTTCTGTAGGTATTATAGATAGTCAAAATGATGGAGCACTAAGATCTGGTAGTAGATATTTAGTTTTTGATGCTACAGAATCTGTTCTTTTAAATAAAGTAACTATAAACCCAAATCAAGCTGGTGAAATGGAAGTTCAGCTACAAGATAGTAATGGTAATATGTTAGATTCAAGAGTTATTTTAATTGAGTCTCCTGGAGTACAAACCATAGATTTAGATTTTTTAATACCAGTAGCTACAGATTTAAGATTAACTGCAGTAGAATTATCTAATGGATTATCTCTGTATAGAACTAGCACAGGTGTTTCATACCCCTATACAAACAGTGGAGTATCCATAAAAGACAGTAGTGCTGGAAATTCTTATTACTATTTCTTTTACGATTGGGATATTGCTGATATTAAAAGTCCTAGAAAAGCTGTTAACGTAATTGTAAACCCTAATCCTATAGCTGACTTTACTTTTGAAGTAAACTCTTTAAACAACGGAGAGGTAACATTTATAAACTCTTCTATTAATGCGACCTCTTATTTATGGAATTTTGGAGATACAGCTGGGATGTCTTCAAATACTAACCCAACGTACACATTCACTCAATCAGGAATTTTTAATGTAGAATTAACAAGTACAAATACATTATGTGGAAACAACAGTATTATCATTCCTGTTACAGTTACAATATCAACATTAGATATTCCTGAATACAATGTAGAAGACATAATAACTTATCCAAATCCTTTTACAAACTCAGTTCATATTAGCTTACCTAATCATGTCGGAAATATAACTATTAAACTATATGATATAACTGGCCGTTTAATATTTAGCAAAAAAAATATAATATCTCAAGAAATTCATTTAAAAAGCTTAAATGAAATCCCCAAAGGTTCTTACCTATTGAAAATTATTGATTCGAAAAATAATACCCAAATGAGTAAAAAGCTTGTTAAATAGTTAAGATTAAACTTTATTTTTTTTTGATTTTTAACGTATATTAGCTTAATAAAAACAACCTATAACCCCTCCTACATTGATGAAAAAAACAATACTACTAATTATCAGCTTTTTATGTTATTCTACGATATTCTCCCAAGAACTATACAAGAGAATACGATTAAGTAATCCTTCACCAAAAATAACTCAAACCTTAATAAATGAAGGTATTGATATGAAGTGTGGGGTTACCCATGAAGAAAAAGGTATTCAATTAGAATTATCTGAATTAGAATTAAACATATTAGATAATTTTAATATCCCCTACTCTATAATTATAAATGATTTAACTACCTTTTACAAAGAAAGAGCAATTAAAAACCTGCCTAAAGCTATTCAAGAGCTTGAACGGGAAAAAGAATCTAATATAAACTTAAAAAAATCGATCTCTAGCATAACTCTAGATAATCAATTACAATACTCTGGTTGTACAGAAATAGATTGGAATATACCTACTAATTTTAATTTAGGTACTATGGGAGGCTGCCTCACCATAAGTCAAGTTGAATCTGAGCTTGATGATATGCACAACCTATACCCAAATTTAATTTCAGTAAAGCAAAATGCTTCTCCAACAAACCAGACAACATATGGAAATACACAAGGAACAACAACTTGGTCTGGACAAACAATTTATTATGTTAGAATAACAGGAGATCAAAGTGTTCCAGAAGGAACAAAGCCACAAACTCTTTACACTTCTATGATTCATGCACGAGAAGTAAGTAGTCTAATGAGTAATGTATACTTTATGTGGTATCTATTAGAAAACTATGCTACAGACCCCGCTATAAAAAACCTAGTAGATAATAATGAACTTTATTTCATTCCTGTTGTAAATCCTGATGGATTAAGATGGAACGAACATGTTTCTTCTTCTGGAGGAGGAATGCAAAGAAAAAACCTAAGACCTAATACTGGTGGAACAGGAAATACTTCTGTAAACAGGGGTGTAGACTTAAATCGAAATTTCGATTATTTCTGGGGAAGTGCAGGTTCTGGATCTACAGGAACTCCTACTAGCGATTCGTATAGAGGGCCTTCTGCTTTCTCAGAACCAGAAGCTCAAATCTTAAGAGACTTTGTTTTAGCTAGAAACTTCCAAACCTGTTTAATGAATCACTCATATGCAAATGCGATTCCCCATCCATATGGAGGAAACCCTGCATTTACTTCTGGAAGAGAAGATGAAATGCACAAGTGGCATGAAGACATGACCAAGTACAATAGATACGTTTCTGGAGCTACTATATTTTCAGCAGCTAATGGTATTGTAGACGACTGGATGGTTGGAGGTAATACAGATGCTAATGGATCTAATGGATCTGGACAGAATATTCTAGCAACAACTCCAGAACATGGAGGTTCAGGCTTTTGGCCAAATCCTACCGATATTGTCCCTATCGCTAAAAATGCTGTAAGAATATATCTTCTAAGTACTTATTATGGCGGTAAGTATGCGAAGTTACATGATTTAACACAAAGTGATATTAACACACTAACATCCAACTTAACATTTGGAATTGAACGTTTAGGGCAAACTGATAGTGATTTCACATTAACAATTACACCTATCTCTGCAAATATTGCAAATATAACATCTCCATCAACTGTAACAGGGATGTCTATCTTAGAACAAAGAAATTTAACTGCTCAATTAATATTAAACTCAGGAATAAGCACTAACGAGAAAATTGAATATAATGTTAAATTAAAAAATGGAGATGGAATTGTTTTTTATGATGTTGATTTTGAAAAATATTATCAACCTAACTTATTATTTGTTGATAATCCTGATTTAAATGGTACATCTAATTGGACTACTTCTGGAGGATGGGTGACAACAACGGTAGATGCCTATTCAGGAACAACTTCTATAAAAGATGGTACTGCCATCCCTTATGCTAATAGTAGTACTAAGACATTAACAACCTCTAACACATATGACCTTTCAGGTTCTAATGAAGTACTTGTACAATTTTATACGAAATGGGATATTGAAAGAAATTTTGATTTTGTAGAAATCCTTGGTTCAACCAATGGAACAAACTGGACTCCTTTATGTGGTAAATACAATAAGCCTGCTGCAACTTCTAGTACTAATAATTCACACTCACAAAAAAACAGTACTAGTCATACTTTTCAAAACACAAACAGTTCTGGAAAAGTTTACGATGGAGATCAAATGGATAAATGGGTTATGGAAGAAATTGTAATTGATGCTTCTAATAATACTTTTTTATTAAATGCCACAACAGCTTCTTTTAGGTTTATTTTTAAATCTGATACAAATAACAAACCTGAAAGTTATTCGACTACATATGATGGTTTCTTTATAGATGATTTTAAAATTATGGGTATAACATTACCTTGTGTTATAGAAATCCCTAGTAATGTCGTGACATCTAGTATAGGCTCAACAACTGCAACTATTTCTTGGGATTCCGTTCAAGCTGCAACTTATGATTTAAGGTATAAAGTATTTGGATCTTCAACTTGGTCAATTATTACAAACCTCTCTAATGCAACTTATAACATTACTAGTTTATCTCCTAACACTCAATATGAAGTAGAAGTCCGTTCAACTTGTGGTTCTAATTCATCTGACTACTCTACAACGGCTACTTTTACAACTTCAAATATTAGCTACTGCGCCTCTAATGGGAATAATACAAATGATGAATATATAAGTAATGTTACTTTAAACACAATAAATAACAATTCAGGAGTAGGGACGACCTCTACAGGTTATTCTAATTTCTCTTCAACCATATCTACAAACCTATCTTTAAATACTAATTATACTATAAGCGTTTCTAAAACATGGACAGGCACAATTTATGATGAGTCTGTTATCGCTTGGATTGATTATAATAGAGATGGAGATTTTGACGACCCATCTGAAGAAGTTTTTAATTCTGCTGCCAATCAAATAACCCCTGTTATTGGTAATTTTACAGTTCCCGCTTCTGCAACACTTGGAAATACTAGAATGCGCGTATCTCTAAGGTATAATACCTCCCCAACATCATGTGGTGCATTTGATTATGGTGAAGTAGAAGATTATGAAATAAACATTACTGATGCTACATTAGGTCTTAGTCATTTTCTTCATGAAGACTTTATAATTTTTCCTAATCCTTTTAATAATTCAATAAGTATTAAAGTTCCAAGTCTACATTCAAATAGCAATTTAATATTTCAATTATTAGATATAAGAGGTCGAAGAATACTAGATATAAAAAACAATAAAATATTAAATAATACTGTAAAAATAGATAATCTAACCACACTTCCTAAAGGTGTCTATTTATTAAAAATAATAGATTTTTCAATGAATAAAACTGTAGTTAAAAGAATTGTAAAGTAATTCTACAAACTTATTTTTTTAAACTAATACTAAAAACCATTTATTCTCGTATTTAAAATATAAAATTTATTTTGTACCTTTAATTAAATGTTAACTCCCTTTCCTCAAATGAAGAAAAATGCTGCCAAATTTAAAAGAGCTAATTTCGCCTTATTATTTATTTTTTTGTCTAATTTCATAATTGCACAATCTGATGTTAACATAGCTGTAGATTGGCCTAGTTGGTCTTCTGAAAATAGTGTTGAAATATATGACCCAAGCGGAACACTAATTTATACCATAACAGATCCTACTGGTACAGGGAATAGTTCTTATTCTACTTCCGAAAATGTTGGTTGCATTGCAAATGGTACTAATTATTATATTATTATGTATGATACTTATGGAGATGGTTGGAACGGAGCCTCAAATGTTACAATAACATCAGGAGGAATAACAGTACTAACCGATACTGGAGGAAGTGCAACCACTGCGGGATCTAACCTCTTTTTTGATATCTCGGGAGGAGGCTGTATTTCTTGTAGCTCTACAATAAATACCTTTCCATATACCGAAGACTTTGAATCTGGATTTGGAGCTTGGACACAAGAAATCACAGATAATTTTGATTGGTCAATTAATAGTGGAGGTACTATATCTGCAGGAACAGGACCAAATGCTGCTGCCTCAGGGACATCTTATGCTTATGCTGAAGCTAGTTCTAATTATAGTAATGTAACGATATTAACAAGTCCTTGTTTTGATTTAACTAGTGCTTCTTTTGCTTATTTATCTTTCTTTTACCATATGTATGGAGCAGATATGGGGATATTAAAAGTTGATATTAGTACAGATAATGGTGCAACATACTCAACAAACTTATGGACTCAAACTGGCCAAGTGCAAACGAGCAATATTGAAAGTTGGAGAGAAGCCGTAATTAACCTAAATGCTTATTTAGGACAAACAATTAGACTTCGTTTTCATAGTACTATCGGAGTAAACTTTACTAGTGATATGGCTATAGATGATATTACTATAGATACAACCGAAAATCCTCTTGCGAATGCTCCAGGAGGTATTAGTACAGATTTAAGATTATGGCTAAAATCTACAGACGGTTTAAATTATACAGATGGTCAAGCTATTAATCTATGGACAGATCAAGGTAGAGGAGCTAATGCTTCTGTAAATACAGCTGGGCAAGAACCAACATATAAGGATAATATTACAGACAATATTAACTTCAACCCAGTTATTGCTTTTGATAACACACCTAATGCTCCTTTAGATACAGATTTAACCTCCCTCCCTCAAGAATATTTACAAGGAGCTTCTGGTTTTTTTTCTCAAGATATTTTTATTGTTGCCATCCCAGATGAAACTGTAAATAGCACATATGGAGCTATGGACATGTTCTGTGGAGATGCAGATGCAGCAAACGATACTGATGAGGATGTCACAGGCATTGGTTGGGGAGGCTATACTGGTAGGGTAGATAATGAAATTATAACTTACGCGCTTTCTGGAAATCCAACACCAAATAATCCTGATATTACTTTAAGAGGTTATGGAATTGCTCACTCTAGCACATTAGATTCTTATAATAATGTAGGAATTATTAATGCTAGAAACACTATAGCTGCGACAAGTCAAGAACTATATTACAATGGTTTAAACATAGGAAACACAGAAGTTGGAGTTCCTCAATTTACAAATGTAAATAGCTCAAGGTTTTTTATAGGCAGAAGTCAAGCTTTTAAAGGTAGTTTTAAAGGTAAAATTGCAGAAATAATAACCTATGCCGCACGTAAAGATGATGCAGATCTTACTCAAGAACGTAATAGAATACAATCTTACTTAGCTATTAAATATGGAATTACATTAGGTACTAATGGAATATCTCAAGATTATGTAGATAGTAGCGGGACTATTATCTGGGATCAATCTGCAAATACAGGTTATAATTATGATATTGCAGGAATTGCACGTGATGAAAATTCTAACTTAAATCAAAAACAATCAAGTAGTATTAATAATGCAATAGATGGAATAGGACCTATTGAAGGCATTTTAACAATAGGGCTTACAGACATTTATGCAACAAACAATATAAATAAAACAAGTAATCCTAATACAATCATTGATAAAGGCTATTTGGTTTGGGGAAATAATAATGCCAGCTTAGATGCTCTCCCTAATACAATAACTGTTGATATGAGTAGTGGTATTTCAGGACTTTCTACTCCTGTAAGTTTTTTAGGCATGCAAAGGGTTTGGAAAGTCATTGAAAATGGAGGAGACATAGGCACTGTAAAAATATCTATCCCACAAAATGCAGTTAGAAACATAAGTCCTCCTGGTGATTACTTAATGTTTATCTCTGATACAGATATTTTTGATCCTACAGCAGATTATAGAGTTATGACTATAAATGGAGCTAATATTGAAACCGAATACGATTTTGATGGTACAAAATATATCACTTTTGGTTATGCCCCTCAAATAGAAGTAGAACGTTCTATTTATTTTGATGGAGTCTCTGACTATATAGATATGGGAAATACATTGAACTTAAACTCCTCTCAATTTACAGTTTCTGCATGGGTAAAAAGAACTACAGGTTCATTAAATACCTCTATTCTATCTAAAAGAGATTTTGCATACACAGAAGGTTATGATTTAAAAATTAATGCCACTGGTAATTTAGAAATGTCATGGAAAAATGGAAGTACCCAATTTATTGTTTCAAATACTATTATACCAGAGAATGAATGGCATCATGTCTCTATCGTTTATAATGGGACAACCTCCAATCTATATATTGACGGTGTTCTCGACAAAACGAAATCTTTGACCTCTCCTACAGCCACCAACCAATCTTTTTATATTGCTGCTGCTGGAAAAAATACTCCTACTGCCTATTTCAAAGGCAATATAGATGAAGTGAGAGTTTGGGATGTTGCACTAACAACAGATCAGCTTCGTTTTATTATGAATCAGGAAATTGAAAAAAACACAACTTTTGTTTCTGGAAAAATAATTCCTTTTACTATTACAAAAAATGAAATAGCTACAATACCTTGGAATAACTTAGCTGGGTATTACCCAATGTCTATATACACATATACAAATATAAATGATGAATCTAGCAATAGTAATCAAGGAGCATTAAGAAACCTTAATACTGTTGATTTTCAAACAGCTCCCTTACCTTATCAAAGTAATGCCAATGGAAGTTGGGATTCTAGTACAAGTTGGTTAAATGGAAGTGCTCAAACCATACCTGGTGCAACATCAATTGTAGATAACACAACAACAGTCGATTGGAATATTGTTGAGACAAACCATAATTTAACAATAGATAATAGTAGTCTACCAGTCGTAAACAATGGTAACAGGTTTATTTTACATCTAGATATAAAAACGAATAAATTAACTGTTGATGGAGATACAGGAACTGGTAGTGGAAATGGATTAACTGTAACGCATCACTTAAGTATTGACGGTAAAATTGATCTTGAAGGCGAATCTCAATTAATACAAACTGCCGGAAGCGACTTTAACTCATCAAGTTCTGGCACATTAGAGAGAGACCAACAAGGAACACAAGATTTATTTACTTACAATTATTGGTCTTCTCCTGTTGGAATTAGCAACACAACCACTAACAATAATAGTTATACAGTGCCAGATATTTTTAACGACGGAACAAACCCAGCTACTCCTGGATCAATAAATTTTATTACAACTGGTTATGATGGAACATTATCTCCTTTGGGAATAGCAGATTACTGGATATGGAAATATAGTAATGATGCTACAAGTTACTATAATTGGCAGCATATAAGAAGCACAGGAACATTATTAGCTGGAGAAGGGTTCTCTATGAAAGGGGTTAACAATACCAGCGGAAATGTTTCTTTAGAACAAAATTATACTTTAGAAGGAAAACCCAATAATGGAGATATAACATTACCTATAACAGCAGGTAATTCTTACTTAGTAGGAAATCCATATGCCTCTGCTATAGACGCTCACCAATTTATTCTAGATAACGCACCAGTTATTGAAAATACAGGAGCAACTAGCGGTACATTATATTTTTGGGAACACTGGGGAGGAGGATCTCACATTACTGCCGAATACCAAGGAGGTTACGCTACCTACAATTTATCTGGGGGTGTACCGGCTGCTACATTAGGAGTCAACACTTTAGGAAGCGGTGGGGTACCAACTAAACTTCCAGGACGATACATACCTGTAGCTCAAGGTTTCTTTGTTGGAGGAGAAACAACTGGGAATATAGTATTCAACAATGGACAACGTGTATTTCAAAAAGAAGATATTACTAATTCTATTTTTGTTAAAAACACAACCAATAGCCTTACTACAGCTACTGGAGATGAAAGATTTAAAATTCGTTTAGGCTTTAGTTCTGCAAATGAATTAAATAGACAATTATTAGTAACTGTAGACTCTAATGCCAGTATAGGTTTAGATTATGGTTACGATGGAGAACATACAGAAAATCAAATAGATGACATGTACTGGATGATAAACGATAAAAAATATGTAATTCAAGGTACAGATGTTATTAACGAATCTACAATACTTCCATTAGGACTCCATACCAATATAGATGGGATAAACATCTTTAAGCTTGATGAGCTAATTAATGCTCCTAATGATCTTGAAGTATTCATTTATGATACTGTAACAGAACTATATCATGATATTAAAACTAATGATTTCTCTATAAGTTTACAAGCTGGAGAATATTTAGATCGTTTTGAACTAAGATTTTCAAATGAGAATACATTAAATGCTGATAATTTTCATGATGTCAATGGAATACAGTTCTGCTTTACTAATAATAACGAAACAATAGTTATAAAAAATCCTAAATTAGAAACTATAAAATCTATAGAGTTATTTAATATGCTTGGACAATCAATATTTAAATTTGAGATCACTAATAATCAAGAACATATAGAGTTCAAAACAAATGGAATAAGTACAGGAAATTACATATTAAGTCTCAAAACAGAAATAAGTAAACAATCAAAAAAGATACTAATCGAGTAAATTTAAAACTTACCATTAAATCTCAAAAAAACCCAAAACTTCTGTTTTGGGTTTTTTTTACAAATCAACCTAAAATAAATGTAATTCACCTGAAATAAACATCTTTTTAACGTTTTTAAAATGTAAAAACATTCTAAATCAACCATTTGGTCGAAAATATTTGCTTTTCATATGTTATATAGATATATTTATTATAATAATATTAGTTCACAAAACTAAAAATTCACCTACTTATGAAAACTTCTCCCCTCAAAGAAAATCTACTATCACTAAATTTAAATAGAACTTTATTATTAATATTATTAATTTTTTATTTTCAAACTTCTAGCTCCCAAAGTGCATCTGTAGATGTCTCAATAACATGGCCTAACTGGTCTTCAGAAAATAGAGTAGAAATATATGATCCATCTGGAATATTAATTACTACTATAGATAATGGATATTCTGGTTTATACAATGACTCTTATTCAACAACATTAGATTTAGGATGCCTCCCTGTAGGTAACAATTATTATGTAACACTTTATGACACCTATGGAGATGGTTGGAATGGAGGAGCCTCAAACATTACTATAAATTCTGGAGGAGCTGCAGCTTTAACAAATTCTGGAGCTAATGCAAGCGCTGCTGGCTACACATTGTTTTTTAATGTTACAGGTAATTGCTTATGTAGCTCTGCTATATACACTTTTCCTTATACAGAAAGTTTTGAATCGGGTTTAGGCCTATGGACTCAAAATGCCTTTGATGGATTTGACTGGACTAGAAATAGTGGAGGGACAATTTCTTCATCAACCGGACCTAATAATGCAGCAGATGGAACTTATTATATGTATACAGAAGCTTCATATAACTATAACAATATAGCGTATTTAGAAGGCCCATGTTTTGACTTAACCTCTATGTCTTCAGCTATATTTTCTTTCTATTACCATATGTATGGTAATAATATGGGAACTTTAAATGTAGATTTAAGTACAAATGGAGGATCTACTTACCCCATTAATTTATGGTCACGAACAGGACAAGTAGAAACTAGTAATGGAGCTGCTTGGAGTCAAGCTATTATAGATTTAAGCGCCTACATTGGCCAAACCATTAAAATTAGATTTACAGGAACTACTGGTGCCAACTATACAAGCGACATGTCTATTGATGATATCTCATTTACAACAATGACTACACCTCAACCTGAAATAGATATTACTGGAAATGGAAACTCTATTACCGACGGGGATTCTACTCCAAGCGTAACAGATGATACCGATTTTGGAGCTTTAAATGTAGCAGTTGGTTCTAATACAAATACATTTACAATTAACAATTTAGGAACTCAAGATCTAAATTTAACTGGAGGAGCTCCTTATGTAACTATTACAGGAACAAACCCTTCAGATTTCACATTATCAGCTATACCGACTTCACCAATTCCATCAGGAGGCAACACAAGTTTTGACATAACTTTTGACCCAACAGCAAATGGAGTTAGAACTGCAATAATTACAGTAGCTAATAACGATTCAAACGAAAACCCATATACATTTTTAGTTGAAGGTTTTGGAGGCGTTCCCGTAATTGAAGCTCCTGGAGGAGTAACAGCAAATTTAGAATTATGGCTAAAAGCAAATGATGGAGCTGGAACTACAGACGGACAAGCATTAACCACATGGTACGATCAAGCTAACTCAAATGACGCAACAACTCCAAACTCTGGGCAAGAACCAACCTACAGAGATAATGCTAATTATAATGTAAACTTTAATCCTGTAGTAGATTTTGAAAACGATTACAATAATGCTCCTGTAGATTATACTTATGCAGACACAACAAGAGATATAATGGCTGGCCCTTCTGGTTATTACTCAGACGATATCTACATTGTACTTATACCAGACATTAATACTACATCTGCAACTCCTAGTATGGATATTTTCTGTGCAGATTCAGATACAGGTACGCAAGCTACAGATGGTACAGGTATAGGGTTTGGTGCATATTCGATAAGGTACGCAGGAGAAGTACTATCGTTTGCACATGGTACCACACCTTCTGGTTCTACTCCTGTTAACAATAGAGGTTACGGAGTTGCACAAGTTAATAACACATCTAATTATGATAACGCAGGAATAATAAACGGGCGCCATAATACATCAAATTCAGCTTACGAATTATTGTATAACAGTAATGATGTTGTAAACACAGAAGTAGGAGTTCCTCAATTTGGAACAGTAAACAATGCTAATTATTGGCTAGGAAGAAGTGAGGGATATAAAGGTAGTTTAGATGGTAGAATTGTAGAACTTATAACATTTTCTGCAAGAAATTCAGATGGAGCTGATAGAGACAGAATAGAATCTTATTTAGCAATTAAATACGGAATTACATTAGGTGTTAATGGTATTAGCCAAGACTATTTATCATCAGATGGCAACATAATATGGGATGTATCAGCTAATTCAGGGTTCAACTATGATATAGCGGGAATAGGGCGAGATGACAATTCTGAATTAAATCAAAAACAATCAAAAAGTGTTAATCATAGCTCAATAGTTGCCATGTCTTTAAGTAACACAGAACTAACTAATAATTTAAACATCAATGGATTTAGTACAGATAGAGAATTTTTAATCTGGGGGAATGATGGAAACAACATCAATTCTTCAGCTACTTCTATTACGGTAAGCTTAGGTCCAGCAACAATTACCACTGTAACCGATGTAATGAATAGAAAATGGAAAATAAATGAAACAGCTGGAGACGATGTTGGAACTGTAGAGGTTTCCGTTTTTGAAACAGATTTAGCAGGATTACCACCTTTAACAGGAAATGATGCTTATGTAATGCTAGTAGCTGATGATCCTAATTTCTCTACTAGTTTACAAACAGTATTTTTAGACCCAAGCACTTTTAATGGCTTAGCTACCAGAGAAGGAACCTACGATTTCGATGGGACTAAATATTTTACTTTTGGAGTGGCTCACGAAGAAGTAAGAACTAGACACTTAGGTTTCGATGGAATAGATAATTACACTTTAGTTGGAGATAGAGTTGATTTAGCTGGCAGTTTTACAGCATCTGCTTGGGTAAAACCAGATGGAGATAATGCTTTATCGTCAGACAAAACCATAGTTGCAAAAAACAACGGAACTTCTGGTTATAAATTTTTCATAACAAATGGAAACATAGTAAGCTTTTCGGTTGGAAATACAGCCGCAGATAGAATAGATTCTAACACAACGTTGCCAAATAATGTTTGGCATCATGTTACAGTTACTTACGATGGTACCACCGCAAATCTATTTATTGATGGCGTTTTAGATACTACAAAAACAATGACTTCTCCAACACCAAATGGCTCAGATTTTGCCATAGGAGCAATATACGTAAGCAAATCAAACATACAAGATTTCTTTAAAGGAGATATAGATGAAATACGTATTTGGGATACTGCTCTAACAACAAATCAATTAAGATATGTAATGAATCAAGAATTGGAAAAAGCCGCAACAGTAGTAAATGGAGCTGTTGTACCAAATACAATTACTAAAAATGAAATAGAAGTAGTAAACTGGACTAATCTTTTAGCTTATTATAATATGAATTCTTACATAGGCACACATTTAAATGATGTTTCTGGAAATGGCAACAGAGGTAGCTTAACTGACCCAGATCAGTTTACTTTAGAGTACCAATCTTCTCCTCTACCGTATAATTCTTTAGCTGACGGAGATTGGGACACTAATACCACATGGCAAAGTGGAGGAGAACAATATATACCAGGATCACCATCTATAGTAGACCCAAATATTACTGTAGACTGGAACATTATTAGGACAAACCATAATATAATAATGGATAACACCTCTAGTCTACCTAATATAAATAGAGATAATAGAACTGTGTTAAGCTTAATGGTGGACTCAAATGAGGTTGAAATTTCTGGAGATAATGTAACAGATACAGGAAACGGAATAACAATAACTCATTATTTAAGTATTGATGGAAAAATAGATTTACAAGGAGAATCTCAATTAATTCAAACTATAGGTAGTGATTTTAACCCTTTAAGCTCAGGAACATTAGAAAAAGACCAGCAAGGAACTCAAGATTTATTTACATACAATTATTGGTCATCTCCAGTTGGAGTTAGCAATACAACTACCAATAATAATAGTTATACAGTACCAGATGTTTTTAACGACGGTACAAATCCTGCAGCTCCTGGACCTATAAACTTTCTTACAACTGGCTATGATGGTACACTATCTCCTTTAGGAATAGCTGATTTCTGGATATGGAAATATAGTAATGATGCAACTAGTTACTATAACTGGCAGCACGTAAGAAGCACAGGTACATTATTAGCAGGAGAAGGTTTTTCTATGAAAGGTGTAAATAATACTAGTGGTAATGTTTCATTAGAGCAAAACTATACTCTAGAAGGAAAACCAAATAATGGAGATATAGCACTACCAATAACAGCTGGTAACTCTTATTTAGTAGGTAATCCATACGCCTCTGCAATAGATGCACACCAATTTATATTAGACAACGCTCCAGTTATAGAAAGTGTAGGTGCCACTTCTGGAACATTATACTTCTGGGAACACTGGGGAGGTGGAACTCATGTCACTGCCGAATATCAAGGTGGTTATGCAACTTATAATTTGTCTGGAGCTGTACCAGCAGCGACATTAGGCGTTAACACTTTAGGAAGCGGCGGAACTCCAACTAAATTACCAGGGCGCTACATCCCTGTAGCTCAAGGATTCTTTGTTGGAGGAGAAACTACTGGAAATATATTATTCAATAACGGACAACGTGTATTCCAAAAAGAAGATGTCACTAATTCTATTTTTGTTAAAAACACAACTAACAACCTTACAACTTCTACAGGAGATGAAAGATTTAAAATTAGATTAGGGTTTAGTTCTGTTAATGAATTAAATAGACAATTATTAGTAACTGTAGATCCTAATGCTAGTTTAGGTTTAGATTACGGTTATGATGGAGAGAATACAGAAACACAAATGGATGATATGTACTGGATGTTAGACGATAAAAAGTATGTAATTCAAGGAATCGATAATATTAATAACTCTACGATATTACCGTTAGGAGTTCACACTAACATTAACGGAATAAATACTTTTAAAATAGATGAATTAATTAATGCTCCAAATGATCTAGAAGTATATATTTATGATACAGTAACTGAACTTTATCACGATATTAAAATTAGTGACTTCTCTATAAACTTAGAAGCTGGAGAATATTTAGATCGTTTTGAATTACGATTCTCAAATGGAAGCACTCTAAGTACAGAAGACTTTGAGATTAATGATAGTATTTTATTCTATTTTACAAACAACAACGAAACAATAGTAATAGAAAACCCAAAATTAGAAATCATAAAATCTGTAGAACTATTTAATGTGCTTGGCCAATCTATTTTTAAATTTAAAAATGAGACTAAACCACAAGAACTTATAAGACTTAAAACCTATGGAATAAGCACAGGAAATTACATTCTAGAACTTAAAACTGAAACAGGAAAACTTTCTAAAAAAGTGCTAATTGAGTAGTTAATTGTAGCCTCAAATCTATAATACAAACAACAGTAACTTTCTAAATCTCAAATCGTAAAGATTTGAGATTTTTTATTAAAAAAAACTTTAACATAAAAAAACATGAACAAACGTAAGTAAATTATAAAATACTCGTCTTAAGAAGAGTAAACATTAGAAAATAAAAATTCTAAACGTAAACATACAAAAACACAAGGGCCCCGTGTTTTTCCTTTTACAACTGTCTATTAAACTTTACCAGTTTAAAGGATAGTGATTAACCAAAAAATTTGCTGCCATGAAAAAAATTACTCTAAGAAGTATAATGACTACTTATGCCCAAAAACTACTGTTCATTTTTACATTAATTCTTTTACCTATTTGTATTTATTCTCAAAGTTCTTCTGTAGAAGTTTCTGTAAATTGGCCCAACTGGGCTTCGGAAAATAAAGTAGAAATATATAGTCCTAATGGGATATTAATAACAACTATTGATAATGGTTTCACTGGGGGTTTTAACAACTCTTTTTCTACATCTGTAAATTTAGGATGCTTGCCAAATGGTAATAACTATTCAATAGTTATGCTAGATACTTTTGATGATGGATGGAATGGTTTTTCTTCAAATATAACGATACAATCGGCTGGAACTACAGTATTATCTAACTCTGGTAATTCAGCCTCACCTACTGGTGTAACATTAAATTTCAATGTATTTGGAAGTGATTGCGACAATACTCCAAATCCAGGAAATACAGAAGGCCCAGGTGGAATAACCTCAAATATTGGATTATGGTTAAAAGCCAATCAAGGAGCTGGTGTAAATGATGGAGAACCTGTTTCTTTATGGAATGACCAAGCTAATAATAATGATGCTACTGTAAACGTTCCTGGACAAGAACCCACTTATAGAGACAACCCAAATTTTAATGTAAATTTTAATCCTGTGGTAGATTTCGAAAACAATCCAGTAACAGCAGGATTAGATTTTTCATACACAAACACAGATAGAAATGAAATGCAAGGTTCGGCATGATATTATTCTAATGATATATACCTTGTAGTTATACCAGATACCAACACAACTTCCACAAGCCCTAGTATGGATATTTTTTGTTCAGATTCTAACACTTCTCAACAAGCAACAGACGGAACTGGAATTGGTTTAGGACGTTATTCTATAAGATTTCAAAACGAAGTTCTTTCTTATGCACATGGTACTACCCCTAGCGGATCAACTCCTGTAAACAATAGAGGCTATGGAGTGGCCCAAACAAGTAACACCATTAATTATGACAATGTTGGTATTATAAATGCTAGACACAATAACAACAATACTAGGTATCAGCTATTATATAACAGTGAAAATGTAGTTAATACACAAGTTGGTCTACCTCAATTTGGAACTATAAACAATGGTAACTATTGGTTAGGAAGAAGTGAAGGATTTAACGGCAGTTTAGACGGGCGCATACTTGAAGTCATTTCATTTACAACAAGAAATAATCAAGCTAACCGAAATAAAATTGAATCATATTTAGCCATCAAATACGGTATAACCTTAGGAGTTAATGGATTAAGTCAAGATTACGTAGACTCTAATGGGGATATAATTTGGGATGCTTCAGAAAATTCTGGATACAACTTCGATGTTGCAGGAATTGGAAGAGATAATAGTTCTCAATTAAATCAAAAACAATCTAGAAGTGTTAATAATAGCGCTATAGTATCTTTATCCTTAACAAACACAGAGTTAACTAATAACTTAAATACAGAAGAGTTTACTACAAATAATGACTTTTTAGTTTGGGGGAACAATGGATTAGACACTAACTCATCTAGTAGTTCAATAGTTGTAGATTTAGGCCCAGCTACAGTTACTACAGTAACTGATATGATGAATAGAAGTTGGAAAATAATCGAAACTCCTTCTAGCACTATTGGAGATGTTGAAGTTTCAGTTTTTGATACTGATTTTATAGGTTTACCTGCTTTAGCAGGTAATGATGCTTATGTTATGATTGTTGCCAATGATGAAAATTTCACGCAAAATGTTGAAACCATTTTTATGGATCCTAGTATTTTTAACGGATTAGCAACTAGAGAAGGGACCTATAATTTCGAAGGGACTAAGTACTTCACTTTTGGAGTTGCTCATGAAGAAATTAGAACTAGACACTTAGGGTTTGATGGAGTAGACAATTATACATTAATAGGAGATAAATTAGATTTAGCTGGTAGATTTACTGTATCTGCTTGGGTAAAAACTGATGGTTCTAATGCCATAAACTCTAATAAAACAGTAGTAGCTAAAAGCGATGGAACCGAAGGCTACAAATTATTCATTACAGACAATAATAAAGTTAGTTTTGCAGTAGGGAATACATCTTCAGACAAGATAGAGTCTGACACTACCCTTCCTAATAATGTTTGGCATCATATTGCCGCTACATATGACGGAATTACTGTAAGACTATACATAGACGGTATATTAGACAACTACTCTACAATGATAACCTCTACAGCTAACAGTTCTCAATTTGCTATTGGAGCCTTATATGTAGATAATAATAATGTAACCAATCATTTTAAAGGAGATTTAGACGAAATACGTATTTGGGATGAAGCTTTAACTTTAAATCAATTACGCTACATCATGAATCAGGAAATTATTAGAAACGGAGACAAAGTAAATGGCGTCATTATACCAAATGTAATAACTAAAAACGAAATTGAAACAGTAGATTGGTCTAACCTTTTAGCATACTATTCAATGAACTCATATATAGGAACTCACTTAAATGATGTTTCTGGTAACGGAAACAGAGGTAGCTTAGCTAACCCAAATCAATTTAGCTTAGAGTTTCAATCCACTCCTTTACCATATAGAGCTACATTAAGTGGAGATTGGGACGATAATTCCACTTGGGAAAACGGGACTGACCAATATATTCCTGGTTCTGCCTCTATAGTAAACCCTAATATTACAATAGATTGGAATATTGTTAAAACAGAAAACAATGTTACACTAGAAAATAATAACTTACCAATCTCTAATAGAGATAATAGAACTCTTTTAGCTTTATCAGTAGAAAACGCTACGCTAACAGTTAATGGTAATAACGACACAGATTCAGGTAATGGACTAACAATCACACATTATTTAAATATCGATGGTAAATTAGACTTACAAGGAGAATCTCAATTAATACAAACTATAGGCAGTGATTTTGATGCTAATAGCTCAGGAACATTAGAACGCGATCAACAAGGAACACAAGATCTATACACATACAACTATTGGGGATCTCCAGTAGGAACGAGTAACACAACAAGTAACAATAATGATTATACTGTTGCAAGTGTTTTAAAAGATGGTACGGATCCTAATAATGTTATAGATATTAATTTTACTGACTTAGGATTTGATGGTAATAACGGTTCCCCTATAACCATAGCAGATTTCTGGTTATTTAAGTATAGTAACCAAAGTGGTAGCTTTTACGATTGGCAACAAATAAGAAGTACAGGAACTTTACTAGCAGGAGAAGGTTTTACTATGAAAGGAGTTAACAATACAGAAGGCAACGTTGCTTTAGAACAAAACTATACGTTTGAAGGTAAACCTAACAATGGAGAAATTACACTACCGATTACTGCCGATAATGAATATCTTGTTGGAAATCCTTATGCTTCGGCATTAGATGCCAATCAATTTATTATAGACAATGCAGCTACTATTACAGGAACAGGCGCAACAAATGGAACATTATATTTCTGGGAACACTGGGGAGGCGGATCTCATAATACTGCAGAATACCAAGGTGGCTACGCTACTTATAATTTATCTGGCTCTGTACCCGCAGCAGCCTTAGGAGTTAATACATTAGGTAGTGGAGGTTCTCCTACAAAACTACCAGGACGTTATATTCCTGTAGGCCAAGGATTCTTTGTTAGTGGTGAAGCTACTGGAAATATTGTTTTTAACAATGGACAACGCGCTTTTCAAAAAGAAAACAGTAACTCTATATTTATAAAAAACAATTCTAACTTAGCAAACAGCTCTACTACAGAAGTAGATAACAGATTAAAAATTAGATTAGGCTTAAATTCTGTTGGTACAATACGCAGACAAATTTTAGTCACTGTAGATGAAAATGCTACAATTGGCATGGACTACGGTTATGATGCAGAAAATGTAGAATCTCAAATAGATGATATGTTTTGGATGATTGATGATGTAAAATTGTCTATTCAAGGAATAAACACAATTAACGAAAATACAATACTACCTCTAGGCCTACAAACCAGTACAGATGGAGATAATATTTTTAAAATTGATGCTTTAGAAAACGTTCCTGAAGATTTAAATATTTATTTATACGATTCTGAAACAGCAACTTATCACGATTTAAAAATTGAAGACGTTACATTAAACATACCGGCAGGAGACTATTTTGAACGTTTCGAATTACGTTTCAAAAACAATGATAATACTACTACTCTAAGCGTGGAAGATTTTGAAATTGAAGAAACGGGAATACAATATTATTTTGAAAATGAAACTAGAAACATTGTAATAAAGAACCTTGAAATAAAATTCATTACCTTTGTTAGGTTATACGACATAACAGGACAAAGAGTTCTAGAGTTTAATACTATAGCAACTCAAAACTATGTAGAACTTAAAACAAATGCGATAGCTACTGGAAATTATATCTTAGAAATTATAACCACAGACAATAGACTATCAAAGAAAGTGTTAATAGAATAACAATTTTGTTTTAAGTTAAAAAAAAGAAAACCCCAAGATTTATTCTTGGGGTTTTTATTTATATATAGTTTAGCCATTCACATTTTATAAAAATTAAATGACTATGTTTACTGTATATTACTTATAGAAAAGTAATTATTTTCAATAACAGATTACAAGATTAAGTTATGTCTAAATTACTTCAAGCATTCGATTCGTATAATGAATTTGAACGTACTTCATTTTTCACTCTATCGTATAACGAATTATCATCTATATTAACTTTAAAAACACCTTTAGAAGAATCTAAAGAAAACATAACCAAAGTTATAGATCTCATTGGACTAAATGTAAATAATTATGAACTAGTTTTTAAAGCCTGGAATACAGAAGATTCAAGTAATGCAGATTATAGTAAAGATTTCCCTTTTCAATTACTATACAAAAGCACCAATACAAAATGTATTATTTGGATTACTCTAGAAAATGACACATTAGATGTGGAGTTTCTTTATGATTGTAAAGATGCTGAACTAGAACAATGGATTATAAAAACGAACCATAAATTAAGACAAACTTTTGGTTTGTCTAAAAAGTCCACATTTAAAGTATTGATAAAATCTCATTCTCGTTTTGATACTGAAGATGTTAGAACAGAAAACATAGAGCTAGACATAGAGAGTAACTATAATGATGATTTTAAACATACCAATGCTACCATTTCTGAAGCAATACAGTCAAAACAATCTGGGTTAATATTACTACATGGTGTCCCTGGCACTGGTAAAACAACTTATATAAAAAGTTTAATTAGCAATCATAGTAACCTAAATTTCATTTTTATTCAAAATGAATTTGTAAATAATCTTCTAGATCCCGATTTTATTTCTTTTTTATTGCAACAACGTAATGCTATATTAATTATAGAAGATGCAGAAAAAGTACTAACATCTAGAGAGCAATCTAACCAAAACTCTGTAGTTTCAACTATTTTACAATTAACAGATGGCTTGTTTAGCGATTATTTAAATATTAAAGTTATATGTACATTTAACACTAGCTTATCTAAAATTGACACTGCTTTAATGAGAAAAGGAAGAATGATAGCTATGTACGAGTTTAAAGCGCTTAGTATAGAAAAAGCGAATAGTTTATTATCTTTTTTAAAACTAAAAAAAACAGATAAAGCTCTTACTATTTCTGATATTTATAATTATACAGATGTTAACTACAATAATTTAGAACGCAATAAAATTGGATTTTAAAATTTTATAGAAAACAAAAAACTCCCAAAAGTAATGTTTTGGGAGTTTTTTATTAATCTACGTTATTAAACTTTTATTCTTTAACAGAAACAATTAAATCCTCTAAAGAAACCTTAGACTGTTCTCCTAACTTCATATTTTTTAAAGTAAATACATTGTCATTCTTTTCTTGCTCACCAACTAAAACAGCAAAAGGGATATTACGCTTATTAGCATAATTCATTTGCTTTTTCATTTTAGCAGCATCAGGATACAACTCAGCATTAACACCAGCTTCTCTCAAAGCTTTTATTGCCTTTAAACTAAATAAAGCTTCCTTATCTCCAAAATTTATAAATATTACCTCTGTGTTTTTTGTAATGGTTTCTGGAAATAAGTTTAGCTCTTCCAACACCAAATAAATACGATCTAATCCAAAACTAATACCAACTCCACTTACATCTTTAAGTCCAAAAATACCTGTAAGATCATCATAACGACCTCCTCCTCCAATAGATCCCATCTTTACACCATCAGGTGCAACTACTTCAAAAATAGCACCTGTATAGTAATTTAAACCACGTGCTAAGGTAACATCTAACTGTAGCTTAGCCGTTTTTAAACCTAAAGTTGAGATGGCATCATTTATAAATGCTAATTCTTCTATACCTTTTTTACCGTCTTCGGAAGCACTTAAAATATCTTTTAAGCTTTCTATTTGAGAGCCAAACTCGCCCGAAATACTAAATAAAGGTTGTAATTTATCTATACCTTCTTGCGGAATGCCTTTTGTTAACATTTCTTCTTTTACTTTCTCCTCTCCTATTTTATCTAACTTATCCAGAGCAACAGTAAAATCTATCAATTTATCGCTAGCTCCAATAACTTCTGCAATACCCGATAAAATTTTACGATTGTTTATTTTTATGGTTGTACCTTTTAAATTTAAAGCTGTAAACACATTGTCATACAATTGTACAAACTCTACTTCTTGCCATAAAGATTTAGAGCCTACAACATCGGCGTCACACTGAAAAAACTCTCTAAATCGTCCTTTCTGCGGTCTATCTGCTCTCCAAACCGGCTGAATCTGGTATCGTTTAAACGGCAACTCTATTTCATTACGGTGTTGCACTACATAACGTGCAAATGGCACTGTTAAATCGTAGCGTAATGCTTTTTCAGAAATATATTTAGTTAATTTATTACTATCTCGTTCTACATAATCTTCTTGAGATATTGCTCCCTTTTTAGGATTTAAATAATCTCCAGAATTTAAAATCTTAAAAATTAAACGGTCTCCTTCTTCTCCATACTTCCCCATTAAGGTTGAAGAGTTTTCAAAACTAGGCGTTTCTATAGGCTGAAAACCAAACTTTTGAAATTCTGATTTTATAGTACTAAATATATGGTTGCGTTTAGCAACTTGTTCTGGATTAAAATCTCTTGTTCCTTTTGGTGTACTTGGTTTTTGTGCCATAACATTCCCTGCATAAACAGGAATTTTTTTAAAATTATTTTCTGTATTTTCAAACTACACTCCTACTTCCATAGGAAAGACAAAAATAATTAATGTAAGCTTTATTAAAAGCTTTTAGTTATAAAAAATAAACAGCTTTATTAGTTTATTAGCTTGTACATATAATTATACAAATCACCTTTGGTAATATTAGCACCTTGTTCTATTAAGGTGAACTTATCTAGCTTATCATCATCAGAGTAGTCTTTTTTAGCTTGTACAAACTCTACAGCTTCATCCATTAAATTCTCTCTAAGCCAATTAAAACCTTCTTTTGTTGTAACATCTATGTCATTATTAATTTTAATTCCTATTAGATGCATATGATCTTCATTTAAAGCAAATAAATGAATACTATTTGAAGAAATATGTTCTAAATACTTAGCCTGCCCTAATACTCCTTCCCATATTAAATCGCTAAAGACATCTAATTCCATTTCTGCCATTTCTGGTTTATTTGCCTTTAGATTTGTCCACTCGTCTGCAGTAATTGACTGAGTTGCTAAAAAATTTATAAACTCTTGGTGCAACTCTTCGAATTGCTCTTTTGTTAATCTTGCGTATTTCATTGAAAATTTTATTGTCATCCCTTAAAAAAAGGAAACTTCATTTTTTAATCTAAATTATTTAATAGCATTTGCTGCCTCAAAAGGTCTATCTGTAGCTAAAATATCAACTCCTATTGCTATCCATGTTTTATATAACTTATCTCCTTTAGCCTTAGCTTGCTTATCTAGGTTCCCTAAAGTCCCTAAAATAGTTTTTATGCCTTTTGCATGTACTTTATTATAAAATGTACTATCCGATAATCGTGTTCCTGTAAAAGCCAACATATTTTGTGTTGGTATTTTAGAGTGTAATAACCAATCTAATTCTTTATTATTTCTTCCAGAAACAGACAACAGTAATTCTGGAGCTACTGCGTATGCAGCTTCTGCTTGTTTTAAATCGTAGGTTATAATTATAGATACATCTTGTGCTTTTACCTCTCTAACTAAATCTACAATGGCAGCAAGATTAACATCCTTTTTAATATCTATAGTTAATATAACATTATTGTCTTTAGCCCAAATTAAGACATCTTTAAATAATGGGATTTTAAATTTAGTTATTGTTCCAAAATCATCTACTAAATTAAATGCTTTCAGGTCATTATATGTATATTCTGCAATTTTACCTTCACCTGTTGTTGTTCTGTTTAAAGTATTATCATGCAGTAACACCAAAACATCATCTTTAGTTTTAGTTACATCTATTTCGTAAATAGCTTTAATACTATCATTAATATAAACTAATGTCTCTAAACAATTTTCTGGATAGCTTTTAATCCCCTTTCCTCCTCTATGAACACTTATTATAGGTTTCGCATTTGGTTGGTATTTAAACGCTTTTATTAAAGCCGAAGGTTTTACCTTCTGAACTTCAGCTACAGTTTCTTTTTCAATAACAGTTTTAGTTCTTTCTTTTTTACAAGACAAACTAAACACCATTACTAAAAGTAACACTAGATATTTGTTCATAATTAGCACTAATTAAAAAAACCGTTTAGAGTGTATCTAAACGGTTTAATTTATAAATATAATTTGAGTTTGTATTAAGCTTGCGCTGCAACAACTTCAAATGGAAAATCAACAGATACAGTTCTGTGTAAACGTATAACGGCAGTATACTTACCTAAACGCTTAATGTTACCACCTGCTACTGTAATGAATTTTTTGTCAATAGATTGTCCAGCTTTTTCTAAAGCTTCAGCAATATCTATATTATTTACAGAACCAAATAATTTATCTCCTGCTCCAACTTTAGATGCTATTTTAATTTCTAATGCTTTAAGAGCATCTGCTACTTTATTTGCATCATCAACTATTTTTTGTTCTTTAAAAGCACGTTGCTTTAAATTTTCAGCTAACACTTTCTTTGCAGAAGCTGTTGCTAAAATAGCGTGCCCTGTAGGAATTAAAAAGTTTCTACCATAACCGTTCTTTACTGTTACAATATCGTCTTTAAATCCTAAATTTTCAACGTCTTGTTTTAATATAAGTTCCATTGTTACGGTATTTTATTTTAATAAATCTGTTACGTATGGTAATAACGCTAAGTGACGCGCTCTTTTTACTGCTACAGATACTTTTCTTTGATATTTTAATGAAGTTCCTGTTAAACGTCTTGGTAAAATTTTACCTTGCTCGTTTACAAATCTTAATAACCAGTCTGCATCTTTGTAATCTACATACTTAATTCCAGACTTTTTGAAACGACAATACTTTTTAGTTTTGTTAGTTTCAATATTTAAAGGAGTTAAATATCTAATTTCTCCTTCTTTCTTTCCTTTCGATTGTTGTTCTATTGAAGACATAATTACGCTTTTTGTTTTAGTTTAGTTCTTCTTCTTTCAGCCCATGCAACAGCATGCTTGTCTAAAGTAACTGTTAAGTAACGCATAAAACGCTCATCACGTCTAAACTCTACTTCTAAAGGGTTAATTACCGCACCATCAACTTGGTACTCAAATAAGTGATAAAATCCACTTTTTTTGTTTTGAATAGGGTAAGCTAACTTTTTAAGCCCCCAATCTTCTTTGGATATCATCTTAGCTCCTTTAGAAACAAGAAAGTCTTCGTATTTCTTTACTGTTTCCTTTATCTGTGTTTCAGATAAAACGGGATTTAAGATGAAAACAGTTTCATAATGATTCATAAAAAATCTATTTTATTGTTAAAAATGGCTGCAAAAGTAACTATTTTTATTCTATCCTACAACATTATTTATATAATTTTAAAACATTCGGTTTTTATGTTAAACAAATGTTAAAGAAAACACTTTGCCGATGTTTTTTGGTTTTTAACCGAATTTTTTGTAACATTGTCGATAATTAAACCCAAATAAAAAACCCTTATGACTCTAAATTGTGTAGTAGTAGATGATTCAGCGATACAAAGATTATCTATTGTAAAGCTTATAGAAAATCATAACTCGCTAAATCTTATTGCCGAGTACAGTAGTGCTCTTGAAACTAAAAATGGATTAAATACCCAAAAAGTAGATTTAATTTTTTTAGATATAGAAATGCCTGTTTTAAATGGTTTTGAGTTATTAGATGTATTAAATAACAAGCCTCAAATTATATTTGTTACTGGTAAAACAGAATATGCATTTAAGGCTTTTAATTATGACGCTACTGATTATTTACAAAAACCAATAACTAGAGATCGCTTTAACCAAGCAGTAGATAAAGCTCTAGAACAACATAAATTAAAATTAGACTTTAACGAAACTGAAGGTGAACACATTTTTGTAAAAAGTAACCTTAAAAAACGTAAAGTCTATGTAAAAGATATTAAGTGGATTGAAGCTTTAGGCGATTACGTAAAGTTAGTTACGGAAGAAACTAGTCTTGTTGTATTATCTACAATGAAAGCTTTTGAACACGAATTACCTGAAGGTAAATTTTTAAGAATACATAAATCTTATATAGTTAATCTAGATAAGGTAGATCGCTTTAACAGTAAAAATGTTGAAGTTGGCTCTTACGAAATACCTTTAAGTAGGAACAAGAAGACATTACTTGTTGATGCCTTAAATAATATTTAATTTATTTGAAAAATTACTGAATACCGAAAATCCTGCTTTAGTGAAAGTGGGATTTTTTGTGTTTATATATTTAATACTAAAATTCAGTAATTATCTACATTTATTATAACTCTTACAGGTCTAAAGTCTTTTACTAAGCTAAAACTTGAATTTATTTTAGCAATTGCCTCCTTAGTTTTCCCTAACGATTGTTTTGGTGCTATTTTAATTAAAATATTTTTGTGGTACTGATTTCTAATTCTAGACACAGGAGGGAATTCTGGTCCTAAAATATTGGCTTTAAATACCTGCCTTAAAGATTTAGCAAACCATTCGCTAGCCATGTTAACACGATCGTAATCTTTATGTTTTATTGTTATTTTAATTAAGCGATAAAAAGGAGGATACTTAAAGTTATAACGCTCTTGTAATTGCTCACTAAACATTTCCTTATAATTATTGGTAGAAACTTGCTGTAGTATTTTATGATAAGGGTTATAGGTTTGTATTAATACTTTTCCTCTTTTATCAGTTCGTCCTGCCCTACCCGATACTTGTAACATTAATTGAAAGCTACGTTCGTGCGCTCTAAAATCTGGGAAATTTAGCATATTATCTGCATTCATGATACCAACCAGTTTTACATTTCTAAAATCTAACCCTTTGGTTAACATTTGTGTGCCTACTAATATATCTATTTCCTGCTGCTCCAAAGCAGTAATTATCTTTTCGTAACCATACTTACCTCTTGTCGTATCTAAATCCATACGACCAACTTTATGTTTAGGAAATAACTGTTTAATCTCAGATTCAATCTGCTCAGTCCCAAACCCTTTAGTATCTAAATTTGTAGTACCACAAGCCATACACTTTTGAAGCATTGCATGGGTGTGACCACAATAATGACATCGCAATTGATTACGGTATTGATGATAAGTTAAACTAACATCACAATTAGGACATTGTGGGGAATGGCCACAAGTATTACATTCTACTATTGGAGAATAACCTCTTCTATTTTGAAATAGAATTACTTGATGTCCTTCTGCCAACGTTTCAGCAATTTCTTCAAGCATTCTATCACTAAAATGCCCTTTCATTAACTTTCGCTTGTGCTTATCTTTAATGTCTACTAATTCAATTTCTGGTAATTGTACATTATTATAACGCCTAGTTATTTCAACTAAACCGTATTTATTTTCTTTAGCATTATTATAACTTTCTATACTTGGTGTAGCACTTCCTAATAGCGTTTTTGCATTATGTAAGTGTGCCAACACTATAGCAGAATCTCTGGCATGATAACGAGGAGCTGGATCAAATTGTTTAAAAGATTGTTCATGTTCTTCATCCACTATTATTAAACCTAATTTATGAAATGGTAAAAAAATAGATGATCTTGCTCCTAAAATTATTTTCGCCTTAACAGAATTATTCAATACATTATTCCATACCTCAACACGTTCATGAACAGAATATTTACTATGAAATACAGCTACTTGTTCTCCAAAATAATTTTGTAACCTATTAACTAACTGAGTTGTTAAAGCAATTTCTGGTAACAAATACAATACTTGCTCTCCTTTTTCTAAAATAGTTTCAATGAGCTTTACATATACTTCTGTTTTTCCAGATGATGTTACACCATGTAATAATGTTACGTTTTGAGTTTTAAAAGACTCCTTAATTTGTTGTAATGCTTCGGTTTGATATTTGTTAAGCTCTTTAGAGTTCTCATTTTCCTCTCCAGTATATTGTACTCGGTCGGTTTGAATATGGTATTCCTCTAAAATACCTTTATCTATTAATGTTTTTATTATTGCAGAAGATGTTTTACTCTCGGCAGCCAAATCTGATACTTTTATTGGCTTTTTTGTTTTTGCAGAAATAGTAAATAAAGTCATAATAATTAAGCGTTGCTTAGGCGCTCTGCTTAACTCTTCTAATAATTTTTGTAAAGAAGCTTCAGAAGTATAATCTACACTTAACTTTACGTAGCGAACATATTTTGGTTTATATTTCTCGTAAATTTCTTCTTGTAGTGTTATAGCCTCTTTTTCAATCAACCGTTTTATTACAGGTAAAACATTTTTTTTATCTAGAATATTAGAAATTTCCTGAATTTTTAATGATGACTGAAAATTTAAGGCTTCATAAACTAAAAACTCATCATCTTTTAAATCGACATCATTTATGCTTTTTAAACTGTTTTTACTTATTAATGTTTCGCTCTCTAATATAAAAGCATTAGGTAATGCTGCTCGCATTATTTCTCCAACACTACACATATAATACTTAGAAATCCATCTCCAAAATTCTAATTGTTTTTGAGTTACAATTGGGGATTCGTCTAATATTTGATGAATAGCTTTAGCTTCGTAAACAAAAGGAGCCTGAGTATGGATTGCCCCAACTAACCCTGTATATATTTTAGATTTACCAAAAGGTATAGATACACGCATACCAACTTTTAAAAAGTCTGCCTCTGCTTTAGTTATACTATAAGTAAATAGTTTTTCTAAAGGGATTGGTAATATTACGTCTATAAAATGATGCAATAGCTTATTTTATTAGTTTGCATTAATTAAATTAAACAACTACTCTACTACTCGTTTCCAATATTGAGTAGCGTACAAAAAGGATATATAACCACGAACTTGTAATACATTGGGGTCTTCTGTTACCAACAACCTGCATTTGTATTCTTTCCCATTTTCTGGATCAAAAATAGTCCCACTTTTATAATATTTACCACTTTTCTTCATGTTTTTAATAAGCTCAAAACCTAAAACTGGTTTGTTTTTAGCTTCTCCTTCACATTTTGTACAAAGTTCTTCTCGTTTTGTAGGATCGATTATATGTACTATTTTACCATACACTTGTCCATCACGTTTATAAATCTCTACTATAGATTTGGCTTCTCCAGTTTTATCATCTATAGTTTTCCATTTCCCAAAAATATCTTGTGCAGATGCAGTTACAGATATAAATAAGAACATACATATTATTAATCTACTCATCATTTGTTTTTATGTTTTTCTTTCTTAAACGTGTTAATGACATATTTAGTTCAAAACCAAGTAATAAAATATTAGAATTTAACCATATATAGAAAAGTAAGATTAACAATGCTCCTATAGATCCATACAATTCATTATACTTAGCAAAATTTTCTATATAAATTCCAAATAAATAAGAAGACAGCATTATGAGTAAAGTTGTAAAAAAAGCTCCTACTGAGAAAAAACTAGATTTACGACCTTCTTTTGTTCCAAAATAATACAATGTTGCAGTTGCTAAATACACCATAGCAATAAAGAAAATATATTTGGCCAATATGGCCCAAAAATCTATTTGTCTTTGTTGCAAATACCCATGATCTTCTAAATTATCTAAAACATAAATTTCAAAATACCCTAAACCAGCTACTGTTAACATTAATAAAAATACTAATATTAAACCTACTCCTAAGGCATATAAATACTGTCTTACAATATTACGTGTTAATTGCTGATGATATGAGTTTTCGAACCCTGAGAATAAAGCATTAATCCCATTTGCCATTAAAAAAATGGACAATAAAAATACTGAAGATATTAACCCATCATTACGATTAGAATTTTCTACATTTTTAAAAATATTTTCATGAAAAAAATCACTAGTAGTTGGTGGCAAAAAAGATTCAAGAAAACTTAGAAAATCTGTTTGAAACCCTTCAATAGGAATATAAGGGATAAGGATAATAACAAATAATAAAAATGGAAATAATGCTAAGAAAAAACTATAAGCAATAGCGCTAGCTCTTGACCCCAAAGCCCCCTTTACTATTCCCGTAATGTATAACTCCAATAAATTATATAAAGATAATCCTTCTAGTCCCGGCAATTTTATTTTACCAAGCAATTTCACTAAAATGTTTACTACTGGAATTTTTTTAAGTTGTTCTTCTATATTTTGCGACACCTAAATTATATACTATTAGTTTATTTTGTTATACTGCTTTTAAGCTTAAGTCCATATTATATACAGAATGTGTTAAGGCTCCGCTGGAAATATAATCTACTCCACATAGCGCATATTCTCTAACTGTTTTTTCATTAATACCACCAGAGCTTTCTGTTAGGCACTTATCGCCTATTAGTTTTACAGCCTCTCTAGTATCTTCGTAATTAAAATTATCTATTAAAATTCTATAGATACCATCACTTTGCAATATGGTTTTAATTTCGTCTAAATCTCTAGCTTCAACTATAATTTTCAAATCACGATTAGTTTCTTTTAAATAGTTTTTTGTTTTATCTATAGCTTTAGTTATTCCTCCAGCAAAATCAATATGATTATCTTTTAACATTATCATATCGTATAATGCAAATCGATGATTTTCTCCTCCTCCAATTTTTACTGCCCATTTTTCTAATGCTCGAATACCTGGTGTCGTTTTACGAGTATCTAATATTTTTGTTCCTGTACCGTCTAATAAATCTACAAACTGTCTTGTTTTAGTAGCTATAGCACTCATACGTTGCATAGCATTAAGTACTAATCGTTCAGCTTTTAATATAGACTGCGATGCGCCTTCTACATAGAATACAATATCTCCATAGCTTACTCTAGAACCATCTTCTATTAATGTTTCTACAGTCATGTTTGGATCTACATAGTTAAATACTTGTTTTGCGAATTCTACACCAGCTATAACACCTTCATCTTTAACTAATAATTTTGCTTTTCCTTGTGCTGTTGCAGGTATACAAGATAAAGAGCTATGATCTCCATCACCTACATCTTCTCGTATAGCATTACTTATTATTAATTCTATTTCTGTATTAAATTGTGCTTTACTAATCATTGTCTTTAACTTTAATGCTAAAATAATAATAGATTTTCGATTTTTATATACTTAATCGTAACAAGATGTTATTTGGTTCGTCTTAATCAAAAAAAGATAATTATGGGTTATCTTCAATTATTACATTCAAAAATAAACAACTTATTGATTTTTAAATTATTCACATGGGATACTTTAATTTTACTTTCTTTTGCTTTTATCCCTTCTGGCTTAAAAAAGGTGCATGATCAACGATTTACAGCATTAGACCTAAGTAATCCTATTGGCTTTTTTTCCGAAGCTCTCTACAGAACAGGTTTTTATTGGCTTTTTTTTAGGTTTCATGCAACTATTAACAGCTCTCTTAATTCTTATAACAAGAACTATAACTTTTGCTGCTATTCTATATTTACCTATCGTTGCTAATATTTTTATTATCGTTCAATCTATGGGATTTAAAGGTACAAATTACGTAGCTGGATTAATGTTATTAGCAAATATCTATCTATTGTTCTGGGATTATGATAAAACGAAATTGATTATAAAAACAATTTTTAAGAGGTAAATCTCATAAAATGTTATTTTTGCTTTATGACAATTAAACTCATTGCTATAGGCAAAACTGACAATAAACAACTAATTTCTTTAATTGAAGATTATCAAAAACGTTTAGGCTTTTATGTAAAGTTTTCTTTTGATATTATTCCTGATATAAAAAACTCTAAAAACCTAAGCGAAACACAACAAAAACAAAAAGAAGGTGAACTTATTTTAAAAAAATTAAACAATACCGATGTTTTAGTTCTTTTAGACGAAAACGGAAAACAAATGGATTCTATAGGGTTCTCAAACTATCTACAAAAACACATGAATTCAGGAATTAAACAGCTTGTTTTTGTTATTGGTGGTCCTTATGGTTTTTCTCAAGAAGTTTACAATAAAGCACAGGGTAAAATTTCGTTATCTAAAATGACGTTTTCGCACCAAATGGTACGCTTATTTATTATTGAGCAACTTTATAGAGGGTTCACTATTTTACGAAATGAACCCTATCATCATAGGTAGCTTATTTTCTTACCAAAGTAAGTAATTCTTCATTTCCAGAACGACTCATCACCAACTCTAAAGTATCTATTTTTAATGTTTTTATTTCTACTGCAATTTCCAATTTCCCTTTAGGTGTACAATATAATAAGTCGTTCATTATTTTGTAATCTCCAGTAGTATTGTTTCCTCCAATTTTTGAAGCATAAGTTTTATCTTCATTAAACTTAAAGTAGACATTGTTATTACATTTATCGTTTCCTGTTGCTACATTTGTCCAACTTGAACAGACCCATTCACCTTTTAACTTCTCATATTGTTCTGCATTATTGCATGACATAAATAAAAAAAATGTGGCTAATACTATTACTTTTTTCATTGGTTATAATTTAGATTAAGATGTTTATAATTATATAATCTATATGTATCTATTTAAATAAAATGTTACAGTTATATATAAAGCATTATTTTTGAATTCAATAAAAACTACAATTATGCAACTTGTTTTCGCTACAAATAATTTAAATAAACTTAAAGAGGTACAAAGCTTAATTCCACAACATATACAACTATTAAGTTTAAAAGATATAGACTGCCTAGAAGACATTCCAGAAACGCAACCAACTATAGAAGGAAATGCTATACAAAAAGCGGAATACGTAAAAACAAAATACGGATACGATTGTTTTGCAGACGATACAGGTCTAGAGGTAGAAGCTTTAAATGATGATCCTGGCGTATTCTCTGCTCGCTATGCTGGACCTCAACGAAATGCCAATGATAATATAAATTTGTTGCTAAACAATCTTAAAAATGAAGGCAATAGAAAAGCTCAATTTAAAACCGTTATCGCTTTGCATTTAAACAATGAATTAAAAACCTTTACAGGAATTTGCCCTGGTGAAATTACAATTGAAAAACGAGGAAATAATGGCTTTGGCTACGACCCTGTTTTTCAACCTAATGGTTACAGTAAAACCTTTGCCGAAATAGATTTAAAGCTTAAAAACAAAATTGGACATCGTGGTAAAGCTGTTATGCAATTGGTTGCATTTTTGAATAATTTATAAAATGAGAAAACTAATTATTTTAATCTGTTTAGCTCAATTATTTAATTATAATACACAAAAAAAGAACACGAGCAACCTATTACTGTTATCATTAAAGAATCTAAAAATAAAAACACCTTTAAGAGTAATCTAAAATAAAATCTTATCTTTGCACGCTGAAACCCCAAAAGCGGGTTTATTAATTCCTCAGAGAGAGGATGTGTTACTAGAAGTTTTAGGTTAAGTATGTTCGATGCGCTTCTTTATGTAACACCAACATAATGATGACATTGAAATACTTTTTAAAAGAATGAATACATTCCAAGATTTAGGTCTTAATGAAGACTTATTAAATGCTATTACAGATTTAGGTTTCGAAAAACCTAGTGAAGTTCAAGAAAAGGCAATCCCTATTTTATTAAATGAAGAAACAGATTTAGTTGCTCTTGCGCAAACAGGTACTGGTAAAACAGCTGCTTTTGGTTTCCCTATGCTTCAAAAGATTGATGTAAATAGCCGAACAACTCAAGGTTTAATTTTATCTCCTACTCGTGAGCTTTGCTTGCAAATTGCTAACGAGATGAAACAATATGGTAAATATTGTAAAGGACTTAATGTTGTTGCTATTTATGGAGGTTCAAGCATTACAGATCAAGCAAGAGAAGTAAAAAGAGGAGCACAAATAATTGTAGCTACGCCTGGACGTATGAAAGATATGATTAGCCGTCGTTTAGTTGATATATCTAAAATTGAATATTCTGTATTAGATGAAGCTGATGAGATGTTAAACATGGGCTTTAAAGAAGATATTACAGATATCCTTTCGCACACACCAGAAGATAAAAATACATGGTTATTTTCTGCTACAATGCCAAGAGAAGTTGCTTCTATAGCAAAAAACTTTATGCATAATCCACAGGAAATTACTGTTGGGCATAAAAACCAAAGTACAAATAACGTATCTCATGAATACTATTTAGTAAACGCTAGAGATCGTTACCAAGCTTTAAAACGTTTAGCTGATGCTAATCCAGATATTTTCTCTGTTATCTTTTGTAGAACAAAAAGAGATACTCAAAAAGTAGCAGAGCAATTAATAGAAGATGGTTATAGTGCTGGTGCATTACATGGAGATTTAAGTCAAAATCAACGTGATATAGTCATGAAGCAATTTAGAACACGTCAAATACAAATGTTAGTTGCAACAGATGTTGCTGCTCGTGGTATAGATGTAGATGATGTAACACACGTAATTAATTATCAATTAAGTGATGAAGTAGAAACATATACGCACCGTTCTGGAAGAACTGGTCGTGCAGGTAAAACCGGAGTTTCTATGGTAATTGTCTCTAAAAGTGAAGTTCGTAGGCTTAAAAGTATAGAGCGTATTATAAACAAAAAGTTTGAGCTTAAAGCAATTCCTAACGGAATGGAAATTTGCGAAGTACAATTAATGTCTTTAGCTAATAAAATTCATAATACAGAAATTAATCATGAAATTGATAAGTATTTAGAAGATATTAATGCGTTATTTGAAGATACTAGTAAAGAAGAGTTAATTAAAAAGTTTTTCTCTGTAGAGTTTACTCGATTCTTTAATTACTACCAAAAAGCTAAAGATTTAAACATTAAACCAGGTCAAGATTCTGGTAGAGAAAACCGTTCTGCAAATGGTAGAGCTGCGCGTTACTTTATTAATGTTGGTGAGAAAGATGGTTTTGATTGGATGAAATTAAAAGATTTCTTAAAAGAACAACTTAATTTAGGTCGTGATGATGTTTTTAAAGTTGATACAAAAGATACTTTCTCTTTTTTTAATACCGAAAAAGAACATCAAGAAAAAGTATTAGCATACTTCACAGATTTTAAACATAATGGGCGCTTTGTTAATGTAGAAATTACAGAAGATAAACCTAATCGTGGAGGAAGAGGTCGCGGTAGACGCAGAGATGATAGAAAAGGTGGAGGAGATAGAAGACGAAATGATAGACGCTCTAACTCTAGAAATGACTCTAAACGTAGCGATAGAAGACGAAGTGATAATAACGAATCTCGATCAAGACGATCTGATTCTGGATCTACTAGACCAAGGAGATCTAGAAGATAATTTAATATCATAAAAAATGCCTCTAAGTACATTAACGCTTAGAGGCTTTTTTTATAATATGGTTAAAGAAATTGTTTTTCTATAATTACTACTCTTAAACTTTTTTGTTAATTTTTAGTCAAAATAACGACCAGTAATATATGGTGTGTTAATTTCTTTACTATTTTTACAATTCTTAGAACCTTAAATATGAAGCACTTTTTAATCTTATTTACTTTACTTATCGGTACTACATTTTGTTATTCTCAAGACGCAAAAAAAGAGACTGAAGTAAAAGGAACCATAGTAGATGCTTCTACAGACAAAGTACTCGAAGGTGTTAATATTGTAAATATTAATCAAGTTATTGGAACTTCCACAACCAAAGATGGTATGTTCGAACTTAAAGCAAAAGCTAACGACACTTTACATTTATCTTATTTAGGGTATAAATCTATTAAGGTTAGGGTAACTAATGACTGGATAAAGTTTGGCAATTCTAAAATTACTTTAACAGAATTAGCCTTAGCTTTAGAAGAAGTAGTAGTCTCAGATTTAAAACTAACAGGCTATTTAGAACTCGACATACAAAGTGTTTCTATAAATACTAATTATCGTTATAGTATTTCTGGATTATCTTCTGGTTACGAGGCAGATAATCGTACTAATGCTGTTACAAAAGTATTAGGGTCTATTTTTAATCCTTTAGATTTTTTATATAACACTTTTAGTAAAAAAGGAAAAGAGTTACGTAAGTTAAAGAAAATGAAGCAAGATGATGAGATTAGAAATCTATTAGCCTCTCGTTTTGACAGAGAAATGTTAATGGTATTACTACAAGTAAACAAAGTAGATTTAGACGAAATAGTAGAACAATGTAATTACTCTAAAGATTTTGTAACCTCTGCTAACGATCTTCAAATATTAGATGCCATTAGTGAATGTTATGAAGAATATAAAGTATTAAGTCGTAACAAGAAAAAGAGACTATAAAATACTCAAACTATAATAAATAAAAAAAGAGTGAAATTTATAATTTCACTCTTTTTTTATTCTATTTATTTTCTAGAATAACTTTCAAAGCCCCTAAACCTTCTTCAAAATCTTTCCCCACAGTTTTATCCATATTAAAAAATAAGAAGAAAATATTAGATGGCGGCTTGTTTATTCCAGCAAAGCTCCAAGTTACTTTTGTTCCCTCATTTACTATATCTTCTACTTTTATAAAAGCATCAGACTGTGATTTCCAAGGTTTATAAAAACGCAATTGAGTTTCTATTATTTTATTCTCTACAACACGCTTAATTTCTTGTTCTCCTGTACCAACATCTTTATTTCCTTCCCATTTAGAAACAAAGCCTGCTTCACCATCTATACCAAAATACTCTTGTTTCATATTTGGATCTTTCTTTTTCCAAGGAGACCAATCATTTTGGTTTTTCACCAATTTTAAATATTGAAATACTTCTGAAAGTGACCTATTAATAGAAATACTACGCTCTACACTATATCTTTTAGGTGCTATAATTGCCAAAATAACAATTAGTACAATTATCGAAATAATAACATATAATACTACCATCATTACAACTTACCATCCACTGTATGCCAAACTTATCTAATAGCATTCCAAATTTACCTCTCCAAAAAACAGTTTCAAAAGGCATAATTACTGTACCTCTATCAATTAAACTAGAAAATATAGATTGAGTTTGAGCTTCATCATCTGTATTAAAACTTAAACTAAAGTTATTACCTATTGTCATTTGTTCTCCAATATTATCAGAAGCAAAGAGCGTACAATCATTAAAAACTAAGGTAGCTGAATTACTAAATTTTTAGCATATTCAGGATATTCAAAAGCTCCTTCTGGAGCATCACTAAAACGCCTAAATTGTGTTAGTTCTCCATCAAAAATATCTTTATAAAAAATTAACAACTTTTTCGCAGTCTCCTTTGAAAGCAATGCATGCAATTAGTTTCATATATTTAGGTATTATGGTTAATACTTAAATGTACAAAAAATATTATTTAGAGTAGAATCGCTCTATAATCTCATCATAACTTTTAATAGTTTCCTTACACCAATCTAATCGCTTATTTAATTGTTCTTCTTTTGTTAAGCGCCAATCTATTTTAGTTTGTTTTAATTTTGTAGTTACATGCTGTAGAATAATAGCCGCAGAAACTGAAATATTTAAACTTTCGGTGAATCCAGACATTGGAATTTTTAGGTATACATCTGCTTCTTCTAAAACTTCTTGAGACAAACCCTGTGTTTCTCTTCCAAAGAAAAAACATGATTTTTTAGTAACATCAAACTCATGCAACATACAATCCTTAGTATGAGGTGTTGTAGCCACAATTTGGTAGCCTTTATCTTTAACAGCTTTTATACAATGTTTTATAGAATGATATCGATTTAAGTCTACCCATTTCTGTGCTCCCATTGCTATTTCTCTATCTATTCGTTTAGAGTTTCGCTCTTCTACAATATTAACTTCTTGTATACCAAAAACATCGCAACTTCTTATTACTGCACTTGTATTATGTAACTGGTAAACATCTTCTGTAGCTACTGTAAAATGTTTAGTACGCTGTTGTATAACGGTATCAAATCGTTCTAAACGATTTTCTGTTAAATAAGATTCTAAATGTTCTAAAAGTGCTATATCAATCATTATAATAATATATTGCTGTACAGAAATATTTTTAATTTTATCGAATGTAATAAAATTGTAGGGATATTTTTAAGGTTGTTTACTTTTATAAGCACTAACTATACTCCCTTTTTTCAGGAAAACAAATATGAGACACATTGTTATTTTAACTGGTGCTGGTATGAGTGCCGAAAGTGGTCTTAAAACATTTAGAGACGCTAATGGTCTATGGGAAGGTCATGATGTTATGGAAGTAGCCTCTCCTGAAGGTTTTGCTGCTAACCCTGAGTTGGTATTAGAATTTTACAATCAACGTAGACAACAGCTTCTAGAAGTCCAACCTAATACAGCACACTATGACTTAGCTGCTTTAGAACAGGATTATAAAGTAACTATTGTTACACAAAATCTTGACGACTTACATGAACGAGCAGGCAGCTCTAATATAGTTCACTTACATGGCGAATTACTAAAAGTTAGACCTATAAACAGTATAAATAATATTATACATTGGACAAAACCATTATTGCTAGGTGATTTAGACACTAATGGTAATCAACTTCGTCCGCACATTGTATGGTTTGGAGAGGCCGTACCTATGCTAGATAAGGCTATTAAAATATGTAATACTGCAGACATTTTAGTTATAATTGGAACTTCTATGCAAGTCTACCCTGCTGCCAGTTTAATTAACTATGTTCCTGACAACATACCTATATATTTTATAGATCCAAATCCTGCCTTATCAAACACAAAAGCAATTTCTGTAATTGCAAAAAAAGCAACAGAAGGTGTTAAAGATTTGGTTAGCTTTTTAAAAAACTAGTTTTATTCTTTATTCTTATATTTATCCATTATAACTTACTTACTTTTATATGACAGATTATTATAATCTATTAGGTTTATCCCCAAATGCCACTTTAGATGAAATAAAACTAGTTTTCAGAAAATTATCTGTAAAATTTCATCCAGACACAAATAATGGAGATCCTTTTTTTAAAAATATGCATGAGCACATTCGTGAAGCTTATACTGTTCTTGAAGACCTAGAATCTAGAAAAGCATACGATATACAATTAAATTCTGCTTTAACCCCTAATGCAGGCACAAATACTCCACTTGAATCAAAAATAGAGAAAAGTAATAGTACAGATAAATCTATAAATAATCCTACTCAAAAAACTGAAGGAGTAGAATTAAACACAACGCCTTATGATGAAACATTTATACAAATAGAGCCAATAGAGGTTAATACAATTTCTTCAAATACTTCAAAAAAGAAAAAGACTCCAAAACAAAAGGCAATTCCTCAAAAAAAAGAGATTAAAGAAAGATTTTGGTCAAACCAAGGTAGATTAAGCAAAAAGATATATGTCCTAAGTTTTGCTTTATTAATGTTACCTATTGTTATTTTCTCTTTCATTATAGATGACATAGATAATAGTTCTTTTTTCTCCTTATTAGTACTTTTTACTACTATTACCGCAAGTATTCAAATAATAAAGCGATTACATGACCTTAATTATAATGGTTGGTTATGCCTACTCATTTTCGTTCCATTTTTAAATTTTGCTTTTTTGGCATACTTATTACTTGCTAATGGCACAAATGATCCTAATAAATATGGAAACCAACAACAACACCTTAATTCTATTCAACAAATGATGACTATTAAATCATTACAAAACAACATTTTAATATTAGCTTCGTTAATCATTAAACTTTTTTAATGAGATATATTTACCTAATATTTGCCTTGTTAACTGTTGGTGTAATACATTGTCAAGATTTCAACTCAATTGTTTCTTTTAAAGACAACATGCTGGTTAAGTTTAATGTAAACACTCAAAACGAATCGTTTTCTATACAAGATAGTAACGAAGATAATTTTACCGTTACTGCTGATAATGTATACCGAGTACAAATATCTGCCAATTATAAGTTTTTAGGCTTAAGTATAGGATTTTCTCCTAGTGGTAATCGTTCTGACTTTAAGTCGTCGTTTAGAGATTATCAATTGCGATTATTTTTAAAACAATGGATTCAGAATTTTGAATATAGAAAAGTACAAGGTTTTTATGATGAAGGCATAAACCCTAATGACATAACTGTACGATTTCCTAATTTAAAAACGACAAGTTGGGGAGGTGAAACATCTTATATATTTAATCCTGATTTTTCATTAAGGCATTTATTATATCTCACAGAGTGGCAACGTGAAAACATGGGAAGTTTTATCCCAACTCTTAAATATGGTTTTAATAGACTCTCAGATAGAGTTGAAAATGAAAAATTTGTTCAAAACAACTTCGATATTTCTATTGCTCCACGTTATTATTATACTTGGATTGTAAAACGTAATTGGTTTGTTACTCCTTCAATTTCCCCTGCTATTGGCCTACGTTTTAGTACAGATAAGTCTAGCGAAGGAGATATAAAAAGCACTTATATTACCAAAGCTTTAGATTTAGGGCTTCAATTTGGTTATACTTCAAACAAAATAAGCGCTGGTGCACGTTTTAATTTTGAATCTAATTCAGTAAACGAAGCAGTTAAACGTAATGTTATTAACGATAAAAGTTACGCTAGTATTTATTTTGGCTTCCGCTTTAATCCTCCAAGATATCTAGAAGAAAAAGTAGATTGGATAAATGATAAGATTGGGTTGTAACTAAACCTATAAAAAACACGTATTTCTACGTATTTATAATTTATAAAAATAGAATAGTTTTGACATATTAACCTAAACATCCCAAAATATGTCAGTAACTATTCCTACTAGTTTTAGTAATCCTGTAGTTTTTGTTATTTCTAATAATAGCTTACCTATAACGAAAACTGATACTAAAGTTTCTATTTATTATGCAGATATAAATCAAGCATCTCCAATTAAGCTTACCGATTTATATAACAAACTTATTAATGTAAGTGGTAAAATGCATGTTCGTGGAGATGCAACAGCAGCAATGCCTAAACAACAATATGCAGTTAAGCTAAAAGACACACCTTCTTCAGGAAATTTCCTAGGAATGAAAAATGGCGGAAAACACTGGGTATTTAACGATTGTGGAGCTGTAGATTATACACTATTAAGAAACACCTTTGCTTTTACTCAACAACGAGCAATGGGGCAATATGCTCCTGCATTTAAATTTTTTGAACTATTTATTTTACCTTCAGGATCCGATTTAAAAACAATAATCACCAATACTACAGATTTAGCAAATTACTATCATGGATTATACCTCAACTTTGATAAAATCCGTTTTCAAAAATCTCGTATAAATCTACCATATAAGAAAAAGAAAAAAGATATCACCTCAGATTATGCCATTGTACAATTAAACCAATCTAGCGATAAATATCTTCAACTAACTCCTAATCCTCCATTAACAGCTAATGTAGAAATCTACGAGCCTAAGTTAAAAGATATTTCATCAACAATACAACAAGAATTTAATAATTGGTTTTACAATAATTCTAACAGTTCTTGGGCTGGACATTTTGCCAATGCATATTCTAATTATATTGTACAAAATAAACCTATCCCTTCTGCCATATTTGTAGATATTAAAGCAGCAACAGACTATACATCTTTTGCGACATATTTTGTATTAAATGAAATCGCAAAAGATCCAGATGGATACCATAAAAGTACATTTATGGTAAAAAACAAAACCGTTTGTAATGCAGGTCCTCTTTGGGACAAAAATAAATCTTATGGTAACACAGCATCTTGTAGTGGGTATCCACAAGGCTATGTTAAACCGAGCGGTTGGTTGTTTTCTGTAACAGGACAATCTCCTGTATGGTGGACAGTACTTTTAAAAGACCCCGAATTTTGTAAAGAAGTATGGAAAGTATGGAGTAGCGTTGTCTTTAATATTATAATAACTGGATCCAATCTACCAGATTGGATAACAAACTTTATTACTAATACTGTTGCTTATATTAAAACTACTGGAGCTTTAGCTAGGGATAGCGAAAAATGGCCAAATGCATTCAACAGCTCTGGTGGAAAATTCTCTGAAACTAAATATGATGCTCAAATAACTGATTTCAAAAATTATTTAGGTCAAAGAATAGCTTGGATTAACGATAACCTTAGTAACGAACTAAAATCACAATCAGGTTTTCTACCTAATTCTTAAATAAATATTCCGTTGTGTAAAAAGAGAGGATAAACACATTATATATAAAAGGTGATTCCTCTCTTTATTTTTACATGCTTTTGTTGGACCTTTACAATACAGGTAATGTCACAAAAAAATATAATTATGAAACGGTCTAATATTCTCTTTTTATTATTAATTATTATAAGCTGTATAGCTTGTACAGACAAAATCACAACCGAATTAACTTTTCCTAATAATTTAGAAGACATTAATGATACAACTACAGATTTTAATATCCCTAACGATTCCTCTTTTATAGATTTAAATGCTTCAGGTTTAAAGTGCAATGTATGGTTAAAAGGATCTGGGAGTAGATGCGGATTAGTAAAAGACTGTGAGGATGTAACATATGAAGAAGCAAAAAAAATAGGAGGCAGATTAGCTAAAAGTATTAACAAAGGGACTTTAGCCATTTGTAAAGATTAAACTGTCACAAAAAAGAATTTAGAAAAATTAAATGGTCAAAAGGTGATTGTAAAAGACGCATTCTATGTGTAAACGTATCTTACGAATTTAGATGTACTAAAGAATAAAAAATTAACGTCTTCGTTTTTTATTCTTAGATTTAAACTTTGCCTTATTTTTACGTTGATTAAAAGGAATAGCATCATCAAAAGTATGTTTAGTCTTTCCAGCTCCCTTATTCTTTTTCCACTTATCATTTTCAGGAAGTAATACTTTTAATAAATCTTTTCTATCTAATTTATTTAATGTTTTGGTTATCCAGTCTTTATTTTCACGTCTATACCAAAAGAAAAAACGATGTTGTTCATCTTTTTCTTTTTTAGTTTTTGGAGTTCTTGTAGGCTTTAATGTATAAGGATGATATCCACTATAATAAATTACTGTAGCTACCGTCATTGGTGTAGGTGTAAACCCTTGTACTTGCTCTAATTGAAATCCCATATCTTTTGTCTCCGCTGCAAGATTTGCCATATCTTCAACTTCACAAGCTGGGTGATTAGAAATAAAATAAGGTATTAATTGAAGCTTTAAACCTTTTTTAATATTTATTTTATCGAAACGCTCTTTAAACTTATGAAAATATTTAAAAGACGGTTTACGCATTAATTTCAATACAGGATCTGACGTATGTTCTGGTGCTACTTTTAAACGTCCTGAGACATGTTTTGTCATAACCTCCTCTGTATAATCATCTAGTTCTTTAGCATCTGCATTTTTATTAAACTCAGGTACTAGCATATCGTGACGAATACCACTACCAATAAACGATTTTTTTACTTTTGGATGTTTATCTACAGCCTGATATAATTCTGTTAATGGTTTATGAGACGTATCTAGATTACTACATATTACAGGTGAAATACAAGATGGAGCTACACATTTATCGCAAATAGACTGTATTTTACCTTTCATTTTATACATGTTCGCAGAAGGCCCTCCAATATCTGATAAATACCCTTTAAAATCTGGCATATTTGCTACCGTATCGACTTCTTTTAAAACAGATTCCTGGCTTCTACTTGCTATAAATTTTCCTTGGTGAGCAGAAATAGTACAAAAGCTACAACCACCAAAACATCCTCTATGTATATTTATAGAAAACTTAATCATTTCAAATGCAGGAATAGGACCTCTTTTGTTGTATTTAGGATGTGGTAAACGTGTATAAGGCAAATCGAAAGAAGCATCAATTTCTTTTTCTGTCATTGTAGGGTATGGAGGGTTAATCATTAAGACCTTATCTCCTATTTCTTGAAAAATACGTCGTGCTTTTAATTTATTAGATTCTTGCTCTATTACTTTAAAATTAGAAGCAAATTTCTTTTTATCTTTTAGGCATACTTCATGCGAATTAATACTAATATCTTCCCAGTTAGAGTTTTTTGGAACCCTATCTTCCTTATCTATTAAAACTGCAGTTTGCTTTATTGTTTTTAAACTAGAAAACGGCACTCCTTTTTGTAGTAACTCTACAACTTCTCGAAGTGGTTGTTCTCCCATTCCATAAACCAGCATATCGGCTTTTGAGCTTTCTAATATAGAAGGCATTAGTTTATCGCTCCAATAATCGTAATGAGTTACACGACGTAAAGACGCTTCAATACCTCCAATTAAAACTGGAACATCAGGAAATTTATCTTTTAAAATGTTCGAGTAAACAGAGGTAGCATAATCTGGACGAAAACCTATATCTCCATTAGGTGTATACGCATCTTTATCACGTCGCTTTTTACTAGCTGTATAATTACTTACCATAGGATCCATACAACCACCGGTAATTCCAAAAAATAGTTTTGGTACTCCAAGTTTAGTAAAATCCTGTAAATTATCTGTAACACTAGGCTGAGGGACTATGGCAACACGTAACCCGTAACTTTCTAAAATACGACCTATAACTGCAGGACCAAAAGAAGGATGATCTACATAAGCATCTCCACTAAATAAAATTACATCTAGCTCTTCCCAACCTCTAATCTTTACTTCTTTATTAGTAGTTGGTAACCAATCTGATAATCTATGCTGATCCTGTTTCTCCCTCATGCTGCAAAAATACTCTATTTGTAGGTCTTTTCTAAATTTAATAGTAATTCTAATTTTTCATTTAGGTTATAATCTTATTTATATAGTATCTTAGAGTTCGTTTAATTTATAAACTATACCGTTGACAGGAAACAAAAAAATAATAGAAATAGAATATTATATCGTAGATGTTTTTACTTCTCAAAAATATGGAGGAAATCAATTAGCTGTTTTTATCGATTATCATAACTTGGTTTCTAATGAAGAAATGCTATCTATAGCAAAAGAACTAAATTTCCCAGAAATTACTATTATAAAAAAAAATAGTGATAATACTATTTTTGATGTTAAAATTTTTACTCCAGAATATGAAGTTCCTTTTGCTGGACACCCTGCATTAGGTACTGCATTTATAATTTCTAAATACTTATTACCTAATCCAAAAGAAAACATAATATTAAATTTAAAACAAGGAAAAATTAATATAAATATTACCTCTATCAATGCTATTGATAACAGCACTTTTATAATGAAACAAGTTGCGCCAGAATTTACGAATACATATAAACATTATGACATAGCTAAAGGATTAGGTATAGAACTTAAAGCTCTAAACAGGCAAAAACCTATAGAAGAAATTAGTACAGGATTACCTTATATTATTATTCCTATAATAAATTTAAAAACTATAAACCAACTACAACTTAATTCGAAAAAAGTTATTGACTTTTTAATAAAACATAACAATTATAAAACTAATAGTATAACTGGACTTACAACCTCTTTATTTTTTGTTACAGATGAAACTGTTGACCCCATAAACGACTTTAATGCTAGAATGTTTTGTATTGAAAACGAAAATCTCATTGAGGACGCTGCAACAGGTAGTGCTAATGGTTGTTTTTTAGCGTATCTTTTAAAAACAGAATCAACAACTATTTCTGCAACTGTAGAACAAGGTTTTCAAATGAATAGAAAATCCTATATAAAACTAATTGGAGAGAAAAAAAATGATAACTACTCTATAAAAGTAGGAGGACAAGTTGTTGATATTAGTAAAGGTTTATGGAAACTATAATTTAGCTTTTCCCATTTTCTATTCTGTATTTCATTATTACGTAGGTTCATTGTATATTCTAACATAGAAATACTTATTATGTACATTTAAAATAATGACGATATTATTGCTACTTGAACAGTAAAAACTTCTAAATGTAAAAACACTAAGACTGAGAGGATAAGTAGATAAAAACAAAACTTTACAAATCCATCTCCTTAATACTCTTAATCCTATTACGCTCTAAAAAAGCATCAATAGTTTCGAAATGCTCAATAACACGTTGGTTTTTAAATTCGAAAACTTTTTGGGAAAGTCCTTGTAAAAAATCACGATCGTGAGACACTAATATTAAAGTACCATCAAAACCTAATAAAGCCTCTTTAAGGACATCTTTAGATTTTAAATCTAAGTGGTTTGTAGGCTCATCTAAAATTAATAAGTTAACAGGCTCTAGTAATAGTTTTACCATAGCTAATCTGGTTTTTTCTCCACCAGATAAAACACCGACTTTTTTATCTATATCGTCGCCTTTAAACATAAAACGACCTAGAATGTTTTTTATTTGTGTACGTACATCTCCTTTTGCAACTTCATCTACAGTTTGAAATATTGTTAAATCCGGATCTAACAAAGCGGCTTGGTTTTGTGCAAAATAACCAACTTGTACATTATGGCCTAAACCACATTTACCTTCAAAATCTATTTCTCCTAAAATAGATTTTATCATAGTCGATTTCCCTTCTCCATTACGTCCAACAAAAGACACTTTTTCACCTCTTTTAATAGATAAATTAGCATCTTTAAACACAACATGCTCTCCATAATTTTTAGTTAAACCTTCTACAGTTACTGGATAATCTCCAGAACGTTGAGCAGGAGGAAAACGTAATTTTAAAGCCGAATTATCTACTTCATCAATTTCTATAATCTGCAGTTTTTCTAGCATGCGCTCTCGTGAAGCTACTTGGTTAGTTTTAGAGTATGTTCCTTTAAAACGTTCTATAAACGCCATATTATCGGCAATAAACTTCTGCTGTTCTTGATATGCTTTTATTTGGTGACTACGACGCTCTTCACGCAGTTGTAGATAATGAGAGTAATTAGCTTTATAGTCGTAAATACGTCCCATAGTAACTTCTACCGTTCTATTAGTAATATTATCTATAAAAGCACGGTCGTGAGAGATTACCATTACAGCATTGGCCTTATTAACCAAAAAGTCTTCTAACCATATTACCGACTCTATATCGATATGGTTAGTAGGTTCATCTAATAAAATTAAATCTGGCTTTTGTAATAAAATTTTAGCCAATTCTATACGCATACGCCAACCACCACTAAACTCGCTTGTTAATCTGGTAAAATCGGTTTGTTTAAACCCTAAACCTTTTAAAGCCTTTTCTACTTCTGCATCGTAATTTATTTCTTCTAAAGCATAATAACGTTCTCCTAGTTCCGATACCTTTTCTATAATCTTCATGTACTCATCACTTTCGTAATCGGTACGTGTTTCTAGAGCTTTATTTAACGTTTCCATTTCATCACGCATTTCAAAAATATGACTAAATGCTTTAGAAGCCTCATCGAAAACAGTAGCGCTATCTTCGGTTAATAAATGCTGTGGTAAATAAGCAATTACTGTATCTTTTGGGCAGCTTACTTTACCTCGTGTAGGTTTTTGTTCACCAGCAACAATCTTCATCATAGTAGATTTTCCCGCTCCATTTTTCCCCATTAAAGCAATTTTGTCATTAGGGTTAATAACAAAACTTACATCACTAAATAATGTTGTACCACTAAACTCTACCGCTAAACCATCTACTGTAATCATACTATTACTATATTTTTAAAGTCTGCAAAATTAATAAAAACCTATAAGTTGTAATGCTATTCTATTTTAAAGTTTAACTTTTCTTAATTGAAGTCCTTCAAAACAGGTATTTATGGCAATACACATTTTTAAATTAACTTAATATTTACTTCTGTTTATCTTATAAATAAAATATTAAAAACAGTGAAATTATGAGTCGAATAAAAGAGAAAGATATTATTAAAATTCAAAAAAAATGGCTATAAACCATATTAATAAATTTTATGTTTATCAATATAGAGATGTGTTATTTAAACCTACATTAGCTTATATTAAACAATTTAGACTAGATTTCACAGGGGCTTTATCGTACTTTATTGGTGGTAATCCAGATTACCCTAAAGACAATGGTTTTGCAATATTACCATGGGTAAATATTGAATGGGAAAATGCTGGGATAAAAATTTATAATATATAGTCATTGTGACTGTTACACAAGTATTAAGATATTGAATAATTGTGTATTTTGCTATATACAAGGCAAGAAAATCTATCAAGAAAAATTATTCAATAATTTACAGTTAGGTGATCGCATTCCAAAGGAGATCTTTTATCCTCGTTTATTAGCAGTTTTAGACTTGGGTTATTTGTATGAACTTAACAAAAGATATTATGGCATTAGTGGCAAAAAAAGTATTGATAACGTTCTATTTTTCAAATTATGTTTGGTTGGTTATTTAGAAAATATCATTAGTAACCGTAAGTTAATTGCTCATTGTAGCATGTGCTTAGATATTCTGTTTTTTTTAGCGTATACTATTGATGAAAAACTTCATTAGCATTCTACCATTAGTCGCATACGACAATTATTCCCTGAAGCTGTTTTTGAACAGGTCTTTACCAAGGAATTAGAATTGTGTATAGAAAAAGGTATGATCAGTGGTCATACCAAAGTTATAGATAGTACATCTGTAAAAGCAAATGCTTCGATGAATAGTTTGGAATTAAAAGTTCCCAAAGAAGAGTTGGAATCTTACTTATCCAAAGTTAGAGTACAAAGTTTTCGGGATTGTAAAGTAATCAATAATGCAAGTAAAGAACAACAAATCCTTACTACTAATGCTCAAGAACTGAAAGCTATTCAAACACGAAATAAGAAATGGTCAAAGGATCAAAATCAACAAATAAAGGCAGTAAATATACCTCAAATAAGACACATTACAGTCCTACTTATACAGATGCACACATTAGTGTAAAACCTGGCAAGGCAAGAAAACTAAATTACATGAGTTAACTTACTGTTGATACATCTCATCATGTAATTACCGGTATTGCTGGCTATCATGCAGACAAGAAAGACAATAAATATCTTCAAGATATTACTATACAATTACAACGGCCTTTACGGAAAATAGAATTATTATGGAAAACTAATAACTGACACGGGCTATAGCAGCAGAGAAAACTACGCTTTTTTAGAATCACAGAGGCGCAAGAGTTATATTCCACAACATGCCACATACAAAGGGACTAGAAGGATTTGTTTACGATAAGCAAAACGATTATTATCTATGTCGACAAGGAAAGATTATCCCATTAAAAAAAGTATTTTTAGATATAGTACTCAAACCAAAAAGAAAGAATATCGTGGCTTGTTCAAACAATGTAAAGGCTGTCCATTAGTAGCATCATGTTTGAGTAAAACAGCCAAAGAGAAGAAGTTTTCAGTCACGTACTACCGAGAGGAATACAAACGTGCTATTGCTATGGAAAACAGCAAACAAGGACATTATATGAAAAAGAAACGACAAAGTACGGTAGAGCCTGTGCTAGGAACACTTAGGTAATTTATGGGACTTCGCAAAATAAACACCAAAGGAATAAAGCAAGCTAACAAAGTTATGTACATGGCAGCTATTACTTATAACTTAAAGAAATGCCTGAAATTCATTACAAAAAGTGGGACATGATTGCTAGACTCAATCATTTTCAATATGAAGCCACTATTTAAAACACTACATCTTTATTCTAAACAGAATTTATTTTAGAGTTACATA
>Ga0189290_100081_pt1 | contig 86081 bp, 76 predicted proteins | sample UW140minimetaG_FD_130318 | JGI IMG/M metagenome (GOLD analysis project Ga0189290, IMG submission 130318) | Marine microbial communities from the Costa Rica Dome - UW140 mini metaG | ecosystem: Environmental > Aquatic > Marine > Oceanic > Photic zone | place: Costa Rica: the Eastern Pacific...
CTACGGCAAGATCTACCCGTTCGGCGAGACGCTGGCCGGCGTGCTGATGATCGCCGGCACCCTCACCTGGCTGTCGGCGCCGATCGCGCTGATCATCGGGACGATCGGCGCCGTGTCGGTCTTTTATGCGGTCTATGTGCAGAAGCGCGAACTCAAATGCGCCTGCGTCGGCGGCGGTTCGAACGTGCCCTTGGGCATCGTGTCGCTGACCGAGAATCTCGTGATGATCGGCATGGGCCTGTGGATGCCCCTGCGCATGGTGCTGTGGGGCTGACATCTAGGGCACTGCCATCCGGGGGCGGCAAGGCCGAAACCTCGCCGCCCGGGACCTGATCGTTCAGGCGGCTTTGCTCACCATTGTTCCTGCGCGGCGCGCAGCATCAGCGTGTCGTAGCTGTAGTCGGAAATCCGCCACCACTGGTAGGTCCGGTCGCGATATTCCATCTGGTGGTCGAGCAGCTTCTTGAAGGCCGGGCTCTTCTCGCCAAGCTCCGCATAGACCTCCCTGGCCGCTGCGTAGCTCTTCTGCAGGACGTCCTGCGGGAAGGCGCGCAATTGCGTGCCCTCGGACAGCAGACGAGCGAGGGCGATCGGGTTCTGGACGTCGTATTTCGCCGTCATCTCGGTGCCGGCGGCCATTGCCGCCGTCCGCACGATCGACTGGTAGCTGGCCGGCAGCGCGTTCCACTTTTCCAGATTGATGAAGAAGCTGAGCGACGCGGCGCCCTCCCAGAAGCCCGGGAAATAATAGAAGGGAGCGATCTTCGACAGGCCGAGATTCTGGTCGTCCTGCGGGCCGACGAATTCGGCGGCGTCAATGGTCCCGCGCTCCAGCGAGGGGTAGATGTCGCCCGCCGCGATCTGCGTGGGTACGAGGCCGAGCCGCTGCAGGACGTTGCCGGCGAGGCCGCCGATCCGCATCTTCAGCCCCTTCAGATCCTCGGCGCTGTTGATCTCCTTGCGGAACCAGCCGCCCATCTGGGTGCCGGTGTTGCCGCCCGGGAAATGCACCAGATCGTAGGTCGCGCAGAACTCGTTGAAGAGGTCGTTGCCGCCGCCCTCGTAGAACCAGCCATTCTGCTGGCGGGCATTCGGGCCGAACGGAATGCAGGTGCCGAAGGCGAAGGCCGGGTCCTGGCCGATATAGAAATACGAGCCGGTCTGGCCCATCTCGACGGTGCCGCGCTGCACGCCGTCGACGATACTCAGCGGCGGAATGATCTCACCGGCGGCGAAGACCTGGATCTGGAAGCGACCGTCCGTCGCCTCGGTCACGGCCTTGGCGAAGGAATCGGCCGCGCCGTAGATCGTGTTCAGCGATTTCGGGTAGCTCGATTGCAGGCGCCAGATCACCTCCGGTTGCGACTGCGCCAGCGCCGGTGCGGCGAGCGTACTGCCGACGGCGCCCAGTCCGGCCGTCGCCATGAAGTTTCTGCGGTCCATTACTCTTCCCCCGTTTACATGCCCGGATGGGTCCGGGCGCCTCCCGACGCGTGCGCCTGGCGCCGCGCCGCATGTTCACATCGCCGTCGTCAGGCCCCCGTCCACCACGAGGACATGCCCCGTGACGTAGGATGCCGCGGGCGAGGCCAGGAACACCGCCGCGCCGGCGATCTCCCGCGGGTGTCCCCAGCGCCCGATCAGCGACCGGCCGGCGAAATGCTCCGCGGCCCTCGGATCGGCGATCATCTCGGCATTGGCTTCTGTCGCAAAACCACCCGGCGCGATGGCGTTGCTGGTGATGCCCTGCGGTCCGTATTCCGCCGCCAGCGCCCGCACCAGACCGGTGAGCCCGTGCTTGGACGCCGTATACACCGCGTCGTTGGCGCGGGCGACATGGCCGGCGATCGACGTCATCATGATCAACCTGCCCGAACCCTGCGGGACCATCAGCGCCGCTGCTTCGCGGGCAAGAACAATGCCGGCGGTCAGATTGGTGTCGATGAGGGCGCGGATGTCGGCATCGGAAAACGCGGCCAGCGGCTTGCGGTCCCGGGCCCCGGCATTGTGCACGAGAATGTCGAGCCGACCGGCTTCCACATGGACCCGGCGCAGCGCCTCGCGCGTCGCATCGGAATCGGTGAAATCGAAATCGGCAACGACCGGCTCATGCGCCGTTCCGCGGATGCTGCCGGCTGCCGCCTCCAGACGCGACCGGTCACGGCCGGCCAGAACGACCCGCGCCCCCGCCTCGGCCATGGCCCGCGCGACCTCCAGCCCGAGTCCGCGGCTTGCGCCGGTGACCAGCGCCACCTGCCCGTCGAGCGAAAACAGGTCCGGCACAGGGCGTGATGCGGCCTGCAGCGTCACGCGATCCGCCATGGTCCGGCATGCCCGACTGTCGTCCCGTTCGTCATCGATCCTCCCGGCCGCCGCCCATGCGCCCCCGATCGTAGCGCGCATCACCCCTCGCAGCGGATGGCATACGATACGATTCGTCCCTGACTGTCATGCGGTATTACGACAGTGATCGATGGCGAAAGAAACGCGCGTGATCGCCAAGAATAACGTCAAAGTTTCCCTGTCTGGCAGCAAATCGCTCTGGTTTGTGCGCCGCACTCTGTGATTACCTTCCCTGGGCGCCGGTTCATCGGTGCTTTGCCGCACCGGGAGAAGTGCGGCTGATCACCGTCTGGGAGGACATCATGACGAGGCTTCTCAAAGCTGCCGTATCGGCAGCCACCATCATGCTTGCGACCGGCGCCCATGCCGAGACCGCCGACAAGCGCATTGCCCTGTCCAACAATTACGCCGGCAATTCCTGGCGCCAGGCCATGCTGGAAAGCTGGAAGACTGTGACCGGCAAGGCCGTGGCCGACGGTATCGTCGCCGAAGCCGACGCCTTCACCACGGCCGAGAACCAGGCCACCGAACAGGCCGCGCAGATCCAGAACATGATCCTGCAAGGCTACGACGCGATCGTCATCAATGCGGCGTCGCCGACGGCGCTGAACGGCGCCGTCAAGGAAGCCTGCGATGCCGGCATCACGGTCGTCTCCTTCGACGGGATCGTCGAGGAGTCCTGCGCCTGGCGGATCGCGGTCGACTTCAAGCAGATGGGCGCCGACCAGATCGACTATCTGAAGGGCCGCCTGCCCGACGGCGGCAATCTGCTCGAGATCCGCGGGCTGGCCGGCGTCTTCGTCGACGATGCCATCTCGTCGGGCATCCATGCCGGCGTCGAGGCCAATCCGCAGTTCAAGATCGTCGGGTCGGTGCATGGCGACTGGGCCCAGGACGTGGCGCAGAAGGCCGTTGCCGGCGTCCTGCCGTCCCTGCCGGAAGTGGTCGGCGTCGCGACTCAGGGCGGTGACGGCTACGGCGCCGCCCAGGCTTTCGAGGCCGCGGGCCGGCCGACGCCGATCATCGTCATGGGCAACCGCCAGGACGAGCTCACCTGGTGGGCCGAGCAGCGCGACGCCAATGGCTACGAGACCATGTCGGTCTCGATCGCGCCGGGCGTGTCCACCCTCGCCTTCTGGGTCGCCCAGCAGATCCTCGACGGCAAGGAAGTGCCGAAGGACCTGACCGTGCCGTTCCTGCGGATCGACCAGGACGGGCTCGACGAGGCCCTGAAGACGACGCCCGAGGGCGGCGTCGCCAATGTCGAGTACACGCTGGAAGACGCCCAGGGCGTGATCGCCGGCACCAACTGAGTTCGGCCCCGATGACGACAGGCAGTGACGCTCCGGGGGCAGCCGGCCCCCGGGGAAACATTCTGGTCGCGCTGGAGGGCGCGCGCAAATCCTTCGGGCCGGTCCGGGCTCTCGACACGGTCGACCTGACGGTGACCGGCGGCGAATGCCTCGCCCTCGTCGGCCATAACGGTGCCGGCAAGTCGACCCTGGTCAATCTGATCAACGGCAATCTTGAGCCGAGCGACGGCGCTGTCCGATACGGCTTTGCCGACGGCAGCACCGGTTCGGGCCAGATAGCGCGGCGCCGGGCCGGCGTGCGCGCCGTGCATCAGGAGCTGTCGCTCTGCCCCAATCTGACCGTCGCCGAGAATGTCCGCATCTCCCAGCGCGACCTCACCGGGCGCGGCTGGCGCGGCCGGGCGGCGCAACGTGTCATGGCGGCGCTCGACGAGATCTTTAGCGGCCACCGCATTCAGCCCGAGGCGATCGTCGGCGACCTGACGCTGACCGAGCGCCAGATGGTCGAGGTGGCGATCGGCTTTGCCGACGGCGCCGAACCGGCGCGGCTGGTCATCCTCGACGAGCCGACCTCGTCGCTGGACGGCTCGATCGCCGGGCAGTTGCTTGCCCATGTCCGCCGCTTCTGCGCCGGGGGCGGCTCGGTGATCTTCATCTCCCACATGCTGGGCGAAGTCTTCGACGTGGCGACCCGGATCGCCGTGATGAAGGACGGCCGCGTCATCGCCGATCGCGAGGCCGGGCACTTCACCCGGCAATCGCTGGTGTCGGCGATGGGCCATGTCGCTTCGGAGAAGGCCGCGCAGCGTGTGCGGCCGCAGGGCGACGACATCCTGTCGACACCGGAAGGTTTGAAGGCGCGGCGCGGCGAGATCGTCGGCCTTGCCGGGCTGGCCGGCCACGGCCAGGCCGAAGCGCTGGCGGCCTTCTACCTGTCGCAGACCTCGAACTGGCGGGCCCGGGCGCCGCAGGCGGTCTTCGTCGCCGGTGACCGCGGCCGCGATGGCATCTTTCCGCTGTGGTCGATCCTGCGCAATGCAACGCTGGCCGCCCTGCCGCGACTGACGCGCCGGGGCATGGTCGACCGCGACGACGAACGGACCCTCGCCGAGGACTGGCGCGAGAAGATCGGCATCCGCACCGACGACATCGCCAACCCGATCCTGTCCCTGTCCGGCGGCAACCAGCAAAAGGTGCTGTTCGCCCGGGCACTGGCGACCGAGGCCCCGATCGTCGTCATGGACGACCCGATGCGCGGCGTCGACATCGGCACCAAGACCCAGGTCTACGAGATGATCCGCCATGAGGCCGACGCCGGCCGCACCTTCCTCTGGTATTCGACCGAGATCGACGAAACCTGCCTCTGCGACCGCGTCTTCATCTATCGCAACGGTGCCATCGCCGCCGAGCTGACCGGCGCGGCGATCACCGAGGAGCAGATCCTGTCGAACAGCTTCGAGATGCAGGGGCAGGCCGCATGAGGCCGAATCTGCGCATTCTCTTGCCGGTGCTTTCGCTGGCGCTCCTGCTCGGCGCGGTCTTCGTCATCCAGCCCCGCACGATGAGCTATCTCGGGCTGAACCTGCTGTTCAACCTGGCGGTGCCCATCGCGCTCGCCACGGTCGCCCAGATGATCATCATCATGGTCAACGACATCGACCTGTCGGTCGGCACCTTCGTCAGCTTCGTGGCCTGCGTCACGGCCACATGGCTGAACGACGCGCCGCTGATCGGCGCCGCGATCCTCGCCGCCTCGGTTCTGGCCTATGCTGGACTGGGCGCGCTGATTCAGGCGCGCGGCCTGCCGGCCATCGTCGTCACCCTCGGCATGTCCTTCGTCTGGGCCGGGCTGGCGCTGATGATCCTGCCCTCGCCGGGCGGTGCTTCGCCGGGCTGGCTGCGCTGGCTGATGACGGCCAAGCCGCCGGTCGCGCCGATGGCGATCGTCGCCAGCGTGCTCATTGCCGGCCTCACCCATCTCCTGATCATGCGCTCCTCCTTCGGCACCGTGCTGCGCGGCTTCGGCGGCAACGAGCGGACGCTGGCGCGGGCCGGCTGGTCGCTGATCCGCTTGCGCGCCAGCGCCTATGCCCTGTCGGCGGTCTTCGGCATCCTGTCGGGCATGACCCTGGTCGGCCTGTCGACCGCCGCCGACGCCAATATCGCGCTGCGCTACACGCTCTTGTCGATCGCCGGCGTCATCCTCGGCGGCGGCGAGTTCACGGGCGGCCGCATCTCGCCGGTCGGCGCGGTGATCGGCGCGCTGACGCTGGCCCTGGCCGGCAGCTTCCTGTCCTTCATCCGCCTGTCGCCCGACTGGCAGATCGGCGCCCAGGGGATCATCCTGATCATCGTGCTCGCGGCGCGGCTGCTCCTGTCGGTCCGGCGGCGCAACCGGGACGTGGCAGCATGATCGCGGCGCTGTTCTCGCGCGCCTGGATCTGGGCCTTCGTCGCTGCAGGCATCACCTTCGCCTTCACCGCCGCCATCGGGCAGACCGCCGGCGGCACCGGCCTCCTGGTTGCGGCCCTGACCTTCTCGGCCTTTTCGGTCATTGTCGGTCTCGGCCAGATGTTCGTCATCACGCTGGGCCCGGGCAATGTCGACCTGTCGATCCCGGCGACCATGACCCTCGCCGGCACCGTATCGCTGAAATATATGGGCGGCGCGGCCGGGGCCGACGTCGCGCTTGTCGGCCTCCTGGTGGCGCTGGGCATCGGCCTTGGTGCCGGCATCGCCAATTTCGCGCTGATCAAGCTCCTGCGCATCCCGCCGATCATCGCGACCCTCGCCTCGTCCTTCGTCTATCTGTCGCTGGCGATCTGGTCGAACCGCGGCATCCGCATCAAGCCGCCCGAGGCGCTGTCCGATTTCGCCATCGGTCGCAGTCTCGGCGTACCCAATGTCGCCTGGCTGGCGCTCGTCATCGCGGTCCTCGCCTGGGTGGCGCTCAATCGCGCCGCCTATGGGCGCAATCTGTCCGCAACCGGCCAGAACCTGCGCGCCGCACGGCTGGCCGGCGTTCCGGTCGATGCGGTGCGGGCCATCACCTACGTCCTCTGCGCCGGGCTGGCAGGTCTCACCGGCTTCCTGCTGTCGTGCTTTTCCGGCGGGGCCGCGCTCAACATGGGCACCGAATATCTGCTGACCTCGATCGCCGTCGTGGTCATCGGCGGATCCTCCATCGGCGGCGGCCGCTCCAATGTCCCCGGCATCTGGGCGGGCGCGCTGTTCCTGTTCCTCATCGTCTCGATGCTGAATTCCTACGGCCTCGGCGCCGGCGTCCGCCTTCTGATGACCGGTGTCATCATCATCGCCATCGTGGCGGCGGGGAGCCGGCCGCAAAGGAGCTGACGAAGCGGGCCACGCGGCCGCTCGCATGAACTGCATTCATCTATACGGTAACGGAATGCGTTTGTACCTCTTCCCATCGACCGGCAATCTGCGCGGAACAACACACCCCGCAAAGGGTGACGAGGGGAAACGAATTCATGCTTCTGGCCGGCAAATGCGCAATGATATCGGGCGCGGCGAGCGAACGCGGGATCGGGCTGGCAACGGCCCGTCGCATGGCTGCCGAAGGCGCCCGGATCGTCATCCTCGACCTTGATGGCGAAGCGGCCGTGCGGGCCGCCGCATCGCTCGGGGCAGACCATCTGGGCCTGCGCTGCGATGTCACCAAAGCCGACGAGTGCGCGGCGGCCGTGGCCGAGGCTGTCGCCGCCTGCGGTCGCATCGATATCCTGATCAACAATGCCGGCATCACCCAGAAGATCAAGCTGCTCGATATCGATCTTGCCGACTGGTCCCGGATCACCGACGTCAACCTGACCGGTGTCTTCTTGCTCAGTCAGGCCCTCATTCCGCACATGCAGTCGTCGGGCGGCGGCTCCATCGCCTGCATGTCATCGGTCTCCGCCCAGCGCGGCGGCGGCATCTTCGGCGGCCCGCACTATTCCGCCGCCAAGGCCGGCGTCCTCGGGCTTGCCAAGGCCATGGCCCGGGAATTCGGACCGGACGGCATCCGGGTCAATTGCGTCACCCCCGGGCTGATCGAGACGGACATCACCGGCGGCATGCTGACCGATGAGATGCGCACCGAGATCCGCAAGACCATTCCCCTCGACCGTCTCGGCAAGGCCGATGACGTCGCCGGCATCTTCCTGTTCCTGGCGTCCGACCTGTCGGCCTACGTCACCGGTGCGACCATCGACGTGAACGGCGGCATGCTCATTCACTAGCTGGCGTTCGCGGTGGGCCGCACGGCTCGAACACGACGCTCATTCACCCTTCCGGAGAGTTCTGCGCGGATGACGCCCCCAGACACTGCCAAACTGTCGAACGTCACGCTCGCCGAACGCGCCTATCGCATCCGCCGTCATGCGGTGCGGATGGGCGAGGTGCAGGGCCAGGGCTATGTCGGTCAAGCCCTCGGCATCGCCGACGTTCTTGCCGTCGCCTATTTCCATGCGCTCACCTATCGGGCCGACGACCCGGACTGGGAGGAGCGCGACCGTTTCCTCCTGTCGATCGGCCACTACGCGATCGCGCTCTACGCCGCCCTGATCGAGGCCGGGATCGTGCCTGAGGACGAGCTCGAGACCTATGGCAGCGACGATTCTCGCCTGCCGATGTCGGGCATGGCGCTCTACACGCCCGGCATGGAGATCACCGGTGGCTCGCTCGGCCAGGGTCTGGGCATTGCCGTCGGCATGTGTCTCGGGCTCAAGCGCAAGCGATCCCGATCCTTCGTCTACAACCTTCTGTCGGACGGTGAACTCGACGAAGGCGCAACCTGGGAGGCGGCGCTGTCTGCGCCGCATCACGGCCTCGACAATCTGATCGCGATTGTTGACGTCAACAACCAGCAGGCGGACGGCCCCTCCACGCGCATGCTCGGCTTCGAACCGCTGGCGGACAAGTTCGCCGCCTTCGGCTGGTTCGTTCTGCGCGTCGACGGAAATGACCTGGAAGCCGTGCGCGATGCCTTCGACGCGGCACGGACCCATGTGGGTGCGCAGCCCCGGATCATCATCTGCGACACCAAGATGGGCCGCGGCGTGCCGTTCCTGGAAGCCCGCGAAAGCGCCCATTTCATCCGCGTCGACCCCGACGAATGGCAGCTTGCGCTCGACGCTCTGGACGAAGGACGCGCGCAATGACCGTTAAGAGCCACGCCGCAGGTGCCAATGCTGGCAAGGCGCCGGCCAAGCGCCTGACGACATCTGCGATGATTGCATCGCTGGCAGCCGAGGGACAGGCGACCGTATCGGCGCCCTTCGGCCATGCGTTGAATGCGCTTGCCGCGGAACGGGACGACATTGTCGGCCTTACTGCGGATCTCGCCAAATATACCGATCTGCATGTCTTCGCCGAGGCGTATCCGGACCGCTTCTACCAGATGGGAATGGCCGAGCAGTTGCTGATGAGTGCGGCGGCCGGGCTGGCGCGCGAGGGTTTCATGCCCTTCGCCACCACCTATGCGGTCTTCGCGTCCCGCCGGGCCTACGATTTCATCTGCATGGCGATCGCCGAGGAGAAGCTTGACGTCAAGATCTGCTGCGCGCTGCCGGGCCTGACGACCGGTTACGGTCCAAGCCATCAGGCGACGGACGACGTGGCGATTTTCCGGGCCATGCCGAACATGGCGATCGTCGACCCTTGCGACGCGCGCGACGTGGAGACGGCCGTGCCGGCGATCGCCGCCCACAAGGGCCCGGTCTACATGCGCCTGCTGCGCGGCAAGGTGCCGATGGTCCTCGACGAGTACGGGTACGAGTTCGAATTCGGCAAGGCCAAGCTTCTGCATGGCGGCGATGACGTCCTGTTCATCTCCACCGGCATCCTGACCATGCGGGTCCTGGAGGCCGCGAAAATGCTGCGGGCCGACAGGATCGACGCCGCCGTACTGCATGTCGCGACGATCAAGCCGCTCGATCTGGACACCATCGTGCGGGAGGCACGGCGGTCCGGACGGCTGGTGGTGGTGGCGGAGAACCATTCGATCATCGGGGGGCTCGGCGAGGCGGTCGCGACCGGCCTTCTTCGAGCCGGTGTCGCCCCGACGTTCCGCCAGATCGGCCTGCCGGATGAATTCCTAGACGCAGGCGCGTTGCCGACGCTTCACGATCGCTACGGTATTTCAGCAACGGCCATCGTGGAAGCCGTAAAACGCTGGATTTGACTGAGTATCCCAACCGGTATACCAGTTCGAAAGCTGACCTTCGGGTCGGTGCAAGTGCAGTCGCAACACTTCATGGGAGGAAAACATGAAAAAGTATCTGGTGGCGTTGGCCGCGGTCATGGCGCTCAGCGCCGGACCCGTCGCCGCGCAGCACAAGCTCGCTCACAATGCGGCGCCGGGGAATCCCAAATGGGACGCCTCGGAACGGTTCGCCGAGTTGGTGGAGGAGAAGACCGAAGGCCGCGTCACCATCGATGTCGGCGGCAACGCTCAGTTCGCGGAAGATGCCGAGGCTCTGACGAACATGCGTCTCGGGACGCTTGCCTTCAGCGCGAACTCGCAGGGCCCGATGTCGGCTATCGTCCCGCAGTTCTCGCTGCTTGGGCTCCCCTTCCTGTTCGAAGACCTGCCGCAGGCATGGGAGGTGGTGGACGGCCCCTTCGGTGACAGCCTGAAGGACCTCGCGGAAGAGCAGGGCCTCCTCGTTCTGGCCTTCTGGGACAACGGCATCCGCCAGACCAGCAACAACGTCCGGCCGATCGCGGCCCCGGCCGATCTCGCCGGCCTGAAGATCCGCACCCCGCCGGACCCGATCACCGTCGACATTTTCAATGCCCTCGGTGCCAGCCCGACGCCGCTGGCCTTTTCGGAGCTGTACATCGCGCTGGAACAGGGTGTGGTCGACGGCCAGGAGAACCCGCTGATCAACATCTGGTCGTCGAAGCTCTACGAAGTCCAGAAGTACATTTCGCTGACCGGGCACAAGTACGAGGCGACGTTGCTTCTCGCCAGCAAGACCGTCTTCGACAGCTTCTCCGAAGAGGATCAGGCCGCGATCCGCGAGGCCGCGAAGGAAGCCGGCGAGTACAATCGGCAACGCTCGTTGAACGATGAGAAGGAGCTTCGCGCCAAGCTTGAGGAAGCCGGTGTGGCGTTCAACGAAGTCGACAAGCAGCCTTTCGTCGACGCCACCCAGGCCGTCTACGACCAGTGGCGTGAGAAGTATCCCGAAATGGTCGACCAGGTCGTGGAAGCAACGGCTGCGGCGAAGTAATGACCAACGGTCGCATTGACCAGCATGGCAAGGCGGGATCTCCCGCCTTGCGCCTTGCGGCCTGGGTGGACCGGATCGTGACGGTCGCCGCGGCCACCGTCGCCCTCAGCTCGATCATCGCGATCTTCCTCGCGCTGCTCGCTGAGGTGCTCATCCGCTATCTGACGACCCGCGGCCTCGGCTGGCCGACGGAGGTTCCCAATATCCTGTTTCCCTGGCTGGTGATGGGCGGGATCGTTCTGGCGGCCCATCGCGGCGCCCACATCGCCGTCTCGATCCTGTTGTATGCGCTGACACCTGCTGCCGCGAAGATCCTTCTCGCCGCCATGCAGATCCTGGTCGCGGCGACCTTCATCTTCCTGTCCTATGCCTCGATCGCGGTCGTGCAGATCACCGGCAATCAGCTGTTCCCGGTCACCGGCATTCCGCAACTCTACGCCTATTCGTCGATGTTCTTCGGCTTTGGCGGAATTGCGATCATTTCCCTGGTGACGCTGGTCAGGGTTCTCCACGCGACAGATCCGCGTTCGGTGCTCGATGAAAGTGCGGAGGCTTCCGTATGACCGTCTTCATGGTGGCGGTCTTCGCCGTCCTTCTGATCCTCTCCTTTCCGGTCGGCTACGCCCTGATCATTGCCTCGGGCTCGGCGGTGCTGTTCCTCGGCGGCGTCCCGTCCGTCATCGCGGTCGTCAAGCTGTTCCAGCCGACCCAGAGCTTCCCGCTCCTGGCGATCCCGTTCTTCATCCTGTCGGGCTCGCTGATGATGTCCGGCACGCTCGGTCGCAAGCTGGTCGAGTTCGCCGCTGCCCTGGTTGGGCGCTTCCATGGCGGGCTCGGACAGGTCAGCGTCGTCGGCTCGACCATCTTCGGCGGCGTCTCGGGCTCCGCCGTCGCCGAAGCGTCGGCGCTCGGCTCGATGCTGATCCCTTGGCAAAAGCGCGAAGGCTATCCCCCCGCCTTCGCCGCCGCAGTGACCTCATCCTCCTCCGTCATTGCCGGGCTGATCCCGCCCTCGATCCCGCTGATCATCTATGCTGCGGTATCGAACGCCTCGATCGCCTCGCTGTTCGTTGCGGCGATCCTGCCGGGCCTGATGCTGGCCTCGGGCATGATGATCGTCTGCTACACCAGCGGCCGCCTGCGCGGCTTCCCACGGCTGCTTCCCGAGGAAGGCCGGCCGACGATCCTGCGGGTCATCCTCGCCTCGGCACCAGCCCTGTTGATGCCCGTCTTCATCGTCGCACTGCTGCGCCTCGGCGTCGCGACGCCGACCGAGGTCAGCGTCATCGCGGTCGCCTATGCGCTCGTCGTCAGCAGTGTGCTCTATCGCGACCTCACCATCGCACGGATCAGGACAGCGCTCATCGAAACGGTGGTCACCACCGGCGTCGTCATGCTGGTGATCACCGCGTCCAATCTGGTCGCCCACGTGCTGATCACCGAGCGCGTGCCCAGCACGGTCGCGACATGGGCGATGGAAACGCTGAAGGAGCCTTGGCTGATCATCCTCGCGATGAACCTGATCATGCTCGTGGTCGGCATGTTCCTGGACCTGCCGGCGGCAATCCTGCTTCTCGGCCCCACCTTCGTCGCCATTGGCCAGGCGATCGGCATCGACCCGATCCAGCTCGGCATCATGGTGGCGGTCAATCTGTCGATCGGCCTGTTCACACCGCCGATCGGAACGACCCTGTTCATCGGTGCGGCGATCGCCAGGGTGCCGATCCAGACCGTCGCGCGTGAACTCTGGCCCTTCTACCTTGTCGCCCTGACGGTGTTGGCGCTGATTTCCTACGTCCCCGCATTCACCCTCTACTGATGACCGGAAGTGGATATACCGTTGCGTGAGATCGCATTCATCGGCCTGGGTTCCATGGGGCTGCCCATGGCCATCAATCTCGCCAAGGCCGGCTACGCGGTGCGTGGCTTCGACATGCGCCGGGCGGCCATGGATGCGCTGGTCGACCATGGCGGCAGTGCCTGCGATGATATCGGCGCTGCCTGTTCAGGCCTCGACACGCTGTTCCTGATGGTCGTCAATGCCGACCAGGCGGCCGAGATCCTGTTCGACGGCGGGGCCTTGGACGCGCTTGCGCCGGGCAGCACCGTCTGCCTGATGTCGACCTGCCCCCCCGGCGCGGTCGAAAGCCTTGCGGAACGGGTCGGCATTGCCGGGCACGCCTTCGTCGACTGTCCCGTCTCGGGTGGCGTCGCAGGCGCGCAGGGCGCAACCCTGACGATGATGGCGGCCTGCCCGGCGGATCTCTTTGCCGCAATGCGACCGGCACTGACCGTCATGGGGTCGAAGCTCTACCATGTCGGCGAGAAGCCTGGTCAGGGCGCGGTGGTGAAATCGATCAACCAGTTGCTGTGCGGCGTCCATCTTGCGGCCGCCGCCGAGGCGATGGCGCTCGGTGGGAAGGTCGGGCTCGACCGGGACGTTCTTCTGGAGATCGTCGGCGGATCGGCCGCGTCCAGCTGGATGCTGCGCGATCGCGGGCCACGCCTGCTTCAGGCAGATCCGGCCATCACCAGCACGGTCGACATTTTCGTCAAGGACCTCGGTATCGTGATGGAGGCCGGTCGGGATGCGAAGGCCGCGGTCCCACTGGCCGCTCTCGCCCATCAGCTGTTCCTGGCGGCATCCGGCGCAGGTGATGGCGCCGCCGACGACAGCCAGGTGATCCGTTCCTACCAGCGGCTCAACGCGATGGGATAGCAATTGACCCGCCCGCGATACGTGGTATACCAATCGGTATTCCACCTCGAACCAGGGTGTGTCCTTGTCCCAGATGCATCAGCTCTACGAGCAGATCCGCGATGATATCATGTCGCTGGCCTTCCCCCCAGGCGAGCGGTTCAGCGAACGCGTTCTCGAGACGCGTTACAGCGGTTCGCGAACGCCGATCCGCGCAGCGCTGGCGCGGCTGGAAGTCGACGGCCTCGTGCAACGCGATGACCGCGGCTGGACCGTTACGCCTCTCTCTTTCCAGGAAATCGAACTCGCATCGGAGTTTCGCGGGGCCGTCGAGCGGGAAGCCGTCGCGCTGGCCTGCAAGCGGGCGAGTGCGTCCGAAATCGATGCGATCGAGGAAATGGTCGTGTCCATCGACATGGACATGTCGTTCGACGAATGGCATCGCGCAGGCCGTGACTTCCACGTCGAGCTGGCGCGCCTGTCCGGCAATGGCTTCTTCGTGCGTGCGATCGAGGACGTCATGACCCGTCTTGGCCGGGCGCGCTGGCTGGAGATCCGCACCGAGATCGGCCGCGAACGCACGGTGACGGAACACTGCAGGATTCTGGATCTCGTCCGTCGGGGCGATGTCGAGGCTGCGGCGCGGGCTGTTTCGCTGCATGCCGAAAGCGCACAGGCCCGTCACGTGGAGGCGCTGATGGACGTCGCCCGGCGCAATGGCGGATTGGTCGTGGTCGGCGGAGGCCAGGCATGACCGGGTCCGCACAGTCCGGCTCTCTCGCCGGCCTGAAGGTCGTCGAAATGGGATCCTTCATCGCCGGGCCGTTCTGCGGGCAGTTGCTTGCGGATCAAGGCGCCGACGTCATCAAGATCGAACCGCCGGCCCGTGGCGATGCGATGCGCCAGTGGGGCGCCGTCCAGCACGAGGGCAAGTCCCTCTGGTGGCCCGTCATCGCCCGCAACAAGCGCTCGCTCACGCTCGATCTGCGCAAACCGGCGGGTGCCGAGATCGCCGCGCAACTGCTGGCGCAGGCCGACATTCTGGTCGAGAACTTTCGCCCCGGCACTTTGGAAAAATGGGGTATGGCGCCGGCGCTCCTGCAAGAGCGGAATCCCGAGCTGATCATCGCCAGGGTGTCGGGCTTCGGGCAAACCGGGCCCTATGCCAAGCGCGTCGGCTTCGGCGCCATCGCCGAAGCGATGGCGGGGATGCGCGCCATCGGCGGTTTTCCCGATCGCCCTCCGCCCCGTACCGGCCTTTCGATCGGCGACAGTCTCGCCGGCATGTTCACCACGATCGGCATCCTGTCGGCGCTGAATGCGCGGCGGGAAACGGGTCGCGGCCAGATTGTCGACGTCGGCATCACCGATGCCGTGTTGGGGGTCATGGAAAGCGTGGTGTCCGAGCATTCGGCAACCGGCGCAGTTCGCCAGCGCGTGGGGACCGGCCTGCCGGGGATTGCTCCGTCCAATCTCTATCCGACCCTGGACGACGCATGGATCCTGATTGCTGGAAACGGCGACGCCATCTTCCGCCGGCTGGCGGCGGTCATGGGCGAGCCGCAACTCAGCGACGATCCCCGCTTTGCCAGCCATCGCGCCCGCGGCGAGCACCAGCAGGAACTGGACGGCATTGTCGCCGGCTGGACCCGGAACCGGTCGCTGGCCGACCTGTTGGTGCTGCTCGAAGAGAACGGCATCCCCGCCGGCCCGGTGGCCGATGCCGCCGAACTGTCTCAAAATGCGCACTTCAGGGAGCGTGGGGCGCTCGTCGAGATCGACACCCCGGACTATGGCGCCCTCACCATGCAGGGTGTCGTGCCACGCCTGTCGGAAACGCCGGGCGCGATCCGTTGGGTCGGCCCGACCCTCGGTGAACACACCGACCAGGTGCTTGCCGGCGACCTGGGGCTTGAGCCCGAAGCCATCGCTAGCCTGCGCAATCTGGGCATTGTCTGACAACTCAGCAGTAGGAACGATCATGAGTATGGCGAGTGCCACGGCCTTCGGTGCCATCGAACGCATCGTGCATGGCCGCGGCCAGATCGCGGCTGTGGCCGCGGAAGTGGACAGGCTGCGCGGGACGAAAATCCTGCTGGTGACCGATCCGGGGCTGGTTCGGGTTGGTATCGCCGGCACGGTGCAGCAATTGCTGAGCGCCTATGCTGTCGAGACCTTCACCGACGTCGAGCCGGATCCGAGCATTGAGACCGTGACCGCCTGCGCCGATTACGCACGGCGTTCGGGCTGCGACCTCGTCATCGGACTTGGCGGCGGCAGTGCCCTCGACGTCGCCAAATGCGCGGCGGCAATGGTGAACAATCCGGGAGAGGTGCGGGACTATCTGGGGATCGACAAGGTGCCCAACCCGGGCGTCGCCAAGATCCTGATCCCCACCACGGCCGGCACCGGAAGCGAGGTGACGAATGTCGCTGTTCTCAGCCTGAAGGCCGAGCAGACCAAGAAGGGTATCGTCAGCCGTCATCTGCTCGCAGATGTCGCCATCCTCGATCCGGAACTGACCGTGGGCCTGCCTGCCGCCGTGACCGCGGCCACGGGCATGGATGCCCTGACCCATGCGATCGAGGCCTATGTCTCCCGCTTCGCCCAGCCGCTGACGGATCATTTCGCCCTGTCCGCAATCGCGATGATCGCCGGATCCCTGAGAACCGCCGTGCACAACGGCGCCGACCTCGCGGCCCGCGAGACGATGCTGACCGCCAGCCTCTACGCCGGCCTCGCCTTCGGCAGCGCGGCCACCGGCATGGTGCATGGCCTCGCCATGCCGCTCGGCGGCCAGTTCAACATTCCGCACGGCGTCGCCAATTCGGTGCTGCTGCCGCATGTCATGCGCTGGAATCTGGTCAGCGCGGTGTCGCGCTACCGGGAGATCGCCGTGGCCATGGGCGAGAGGGTCGACCACCTCTCGCATCGCGAAGGGGCCGAGCGCGCCGTTGTTGCCGTCGAGGCGCTGTCCAGGGATATCGGCATTCCGGCCCATCTCGACGATCTCGCCATCCCTCGCGACGCGATCGCCGCCTTGGCACGCGATGGGATGACCAACGAACGACAGATCCGGCCCAATCCGCGGGATGTCACCCAGGATGGTCTCGTCAGCATTCTCCAAGGAGCGTTTCGCCCATGAATATGAACCTGCCCGCGAAGGTGCGCATCGTCGAGGTGGGTCCGCGTGACGGCCTCCAGAACGAGCCGAAATACCTGCCGACCGACCAGAAGATCGAACTCGTGCGCCGCCTCGCCGCAGCCGGACTGACCGAGATCGAGGTCACCTCCTTCACCCATCCCAAGTGGATCCCCAACCTGGCCGATGCCGAGGCGGTCACCAGCGCGGTCGCTGATCTGCCGATCACCCCCTTTGCCCTTGTTCCGAACCGCCGCGGCCTCGACCGGGCGGTGGCGGCGGGGGCCCGAGGCGTGACGCTCGTCGTTTCGGTGACCGACGCCCACAACACGGCCAATCTGAACCGCACCACCGAGGCCTCCGTCGCCGAACTGCTGGAACTGGAGGCAGAGGCACGCCAGGCTGGACTGAAGACCCGCATCTCCCTGTCCGTGGTCTTCGGCTGCCCGTTCGACGGCGCCGTCGCGCCGGATCATGTCGCAACGATCGCCAGCCGCTTCGTCGAAGCCGGGGCGCCACGCATCGGGCTTTGCGACACGATCGGCGTTGCCCATCCGCGGCAGGTCCACGCCCTGTCGACGCTGATGCGAACGCGTTTTCCGGACACGGAGTTTGAGTTGCATCTGCACGACACGCGCGGTCAGGCACTCGCCAACACACTGGCCGGCCTGCAGGCCGGCATCCTGTCCTTCGACGCGGCCGTCGGCGGGCTCGGCGGCTGTCCCTATGCGCCGGGCGCGACGGGTAATTCGGCCACAGAGGACGTGGTGGCGATGCTGCATGCGATGGATGTCGCCACCGGTGTCGACCCGGCCAGCCTCCTCGACGCTGCCGCGCTCCTCGCCGACTGGCGGGACAAGCCTCTCGACAGCGCCGCCTGGCGGACGGCCACAGCCGGCTGCGTCAAGGACAGCAAGCAGCCGAACACCACGGAGCGCAGGGCAACGGCATGACGCAGACATATCAGCTCTTCATCGACGGTCAGTATTGCGACCCGGCTGGCGGCGAATGGTTCGACACCATCAATCCCTATACCGGCGAGACATGGGCCCGGATTCCGCGGGGCGGCGCAGATGACGTCGACCGTGCGGTGAAGGCGGCAAAACGGGCTCTGGAGGACGGCCCCTGGGCGACGATGTCCGCCTCGCACCGCGGCAAGCTGATGCGGCGGCTGGGCGATCTTGTCGCCGCCAATGCCGACCGGCTCGCCGAAACCGAGGTGCGCGACAACGGCAAGCTCCTTGCCGAAATGGCTGGCCAGGTCCGTTATCACCCTGAGTGGTGGTACTATTTCGGCGGCCTCGCCGACAAGATCGAGGGCTCGGTGATCCCGGTCGACAAGCCCGATCTCCTGACCTACACGACGCAGGAACCCGTGGGCGTGGTTGCCGCGCTGACGGCCTGGAACTCGCCGCTGCTCTTCATCGCATGGAAATGCGCACCGGCGATCGCCGCCGGCTGCACGGTGGTCATCAAGCCGTCCGAATTCACCTCCGCCAGCACCCTCGAATTCATGGAACTGACGAGGCAGGCCGGCTTCCCCGATGGCGTCTTCAACGTCGTCACGGGCTTCGGCGCGGAAACCGGCGCGCGACTGGTCGAGCATCCCGACGTCGCCAAGATCACCTTCACCGGCTCCGACACCACGGGCCGGGCAGTCTATCAGTCCGCCGCCAAGGGGCTGAAGCGGGTGTCGCTGGAACTTGGTGGCAAGTCGCCGAACATCGTCTTCGACGACGCGGATCTCGACGCGGCGGCTGCGGGCGTGGTCTCGGGCATCTTCGCGGCGACCGGCCAGACCTGCATCGCAGGATCGCGGTTGCTGGTCCAGAATTCGATCCGCGACCAGCTGGTGGACAAGCTCGTCGCCATGGGCCGGACCGCCGTGATCGGCAACCCGATGCTGCCGGACGTCAACATCGGTCCGGTAACCACACCGCCCCAGTACCAGAAGATCATGGACTACATCGACGTGGCGCGGGCAGAAGGCGCGCGTTGCGTGCTGGGCGGCCAGCGGGCTTGCGGTCCGGATCTCGACCGGGGGCTCTTCGTGGAGCCGACGATCTTCGTTGACGTGACCAACGACATGCGGATCGCGCAGGAAGAGGTCTTCGGCCCGGTGCTCTCGGTGATCGGCTTCGACGACGAGGCCGATGCGGTCCGGATCGGAAACGACGTGATCTACGGTCTGGCCGCCGGCGTCTGGACGAAGGACATCGGTCGGGCGGTCCGGATGACCAAGGCACTGAAGGCTGGCATGGTCTGGGTGAACACCTATCGCGCCGTCAGCTACATGGTGCCGTTCGGCGGCATCAAGAGCTCCGGTCTCGGGCGCGAAAGCGGCCTGCACGCGATCGACGAGTTCCTGGAGACCAAGAGCGTCTGGATTTCAACGTCCGACACACCGCCGGCCAATCCCTTCATCCAGCGATGAGCAAGACCCGGATCCATCCCCACAGATGAGCTGACATCATCTAAGGTCGGCGCCAATACATTTGTCGCCGGCCGGCTGGATGGGCATGGAGGAATTCTGTTCAGGCGGGAGGTGATTCCATGGTCCATCCAGCAACATTCCATGAGAGATCGAGGCGCGCCGGTCTCGCAGTCGTGGCCGGCAGCTCCGGGGGCCACGCATGAGCGCCCGCACTGTCTCGGTTTCCACCGCGCCCTATGACGGCCACCCACTGCCGGTCGTGCTCGACAGCCTTGCGGCATGTGGAGCGACCCATGTGGAACCGGCTTTCATCGTCGGTTACACCGAACCCTTCGACGAAACCGCCTTTGCTCCGGCCGAAGCCGACAGATATCGTCGCGCCATCGAGGCCAGCGGGCTGGGTTGCCTTGTCATGTCCTCGCATATCGATCTTGGCAACACCGATGCCGTCGATGTCTTCGCTGGCCGGATGGGGTTCGCCCGGGACATTGGCGCCTCGATCATCCTCACCAATGCCGCCCGGCGGCAACATTCGGCCGCCTTCGAGGAAAATCTCGCAGCATTGCTGCCATTGGCCGAAGAGTGCGACCTGATCATCGCGCTCGAGAATCCCGGCGACGGAAGCGACAATCTGTTCAACCTGGCCGCCGACGGCGTGGCCATGGTCGAGCGCTTCGCCTCGCCCCGTCTCCGACTGAACTACGATGCGGCCAACACCGCCTCGCACCGCCCGACCGTGGACGCCACCACGGATGCCATCGCCGCGCTGCCCGCCAGCGCGCATATGCACCTGAAGGATGTCCGACGCACCGCCGAAGGCTGGTTCTTTCAGCCGCTCGGTCGGGGAGACATCGACATGCCGCGCCTGTTCGCCGCGCTCGCACACCATCGTCACCTGCCGGTCAGCCTGGAACTTCCCCTGCGGCTGCACCGCGGACCCGACGCCCAGCCGATACGGCAGGCCGCGCCCGTGGCGCTGGAAACGATCGAACAGGCCATCGCCACGTCGCTGGCCCTGATCCATCAGAGCCTGCCGACATCCGCCGCTCGATGACCATGCCTGTGGTTCCCTACCCCGCCCCCACTTCGGCGAAGAGCCATTTGCGGAACGCCGCGATCTTTTCGATGCGGGCCCGCGAACGCAGATAGACGAGGCTATGGCAGATCAGACGCGGACCGGCATCGCCGAATGGCAGCACCAGTCGGCCGGCCGCAATCTCGCGGTCGACGAGGAGGCGGCTCTCGAGGCAGACACCGAGGCCGTCCAAGGCGGCACTGATCGAAAGAAACGAGCGGTCGAACCGCGACCCGCGCTCGAGATCGAGGTCGACGTCATTGTCGCGAGCCCAGTCATGCCAGCGATAGAGATTGACCTCCGAATGGATCAACGGATGACGGGCAAGATCTGCCGGTTCGCGGATGCCGTTCGGTCCCTCCAGCAGTGATGGCGCACAGACCGCGACGATGGGTTCCTGAGGCAGCGGCTCGATCGCCAGCCCCGCCGCCGGCACCACGCTGCCATATCGGATGTCCAGATCGACGGCCCCGTGCGACAGGTCCACAGGCTCGCTGGACGCGTTCAGCCGAACGTCGAGAACCGGTGCCTGCGCGTTGAACCGCATGATCCGCGGCATCAGCCACTGGGTGGCAAGGCTCGGCACCGAATGGATGGTCAGGATATCCCGCTTGCCGCGACGGGTTAGGTCCCGCGTGGCAGCTTCAAGTTGTCCGAAAGCTTCCCCCACTTCGGCCGCGTATCGCCGGCCGACATCGGTCAAAACGATGCGGCGGTTCGTGCGGTGGAAGAGATCGGCGCCGACCTCCTTCTCGAGCGCGCGGATCTGGTGACTGATCGCCGAGGGCGTCACCCGCAGTTCCTCGGCCGCACCCTGGAAGGAGCCGAGACGGGCTGCGGATTCAAACGCCTGGATGGCCCGCAAGGGAGGAATTTCGCGCATCAGCGCATTTCGCCCCAATCTGCCGCAGGAGCAAGGGCAGGAGCGTCCGCGCAAGCGGCATACGGCGTTGCGTGACGGTCCGCCATGGCAGCTCCGCAAGACGCGATCGATAGGAACGCACCCCATTCGCCGGCAAGACGGCAGGGAAATCCACGGCATCCGTCGGTGTGGAAAACCGGGTCAGGAGCCGGTTCATCGGCAGCATCCGTTCGATCCTGCGCGCAATTCGAACGCACAAACGTGTCGCTGCGGGAACCAAACGATGCGAGCCTCATTCGATAGCTAGGAACAGACTTTGATTTGCTTTCAATTTCAGGAACTTCTTGATGGGACGCCCGGCCAATCCACTGCTGGACCTTGTCGGCAACCCCGACGTTCGGCGTTTTTTGACGCAGCGTGGGGATTTCAGCTCGAGCATGAACTGCCGGACCTGATCAAAGACAAGCTTGCCCGGTTGGACGAAGTGGTCGGCGCGGCGGCCATTCCGCCGGACGCAACCCGGTCGAGACGGAACTGAATCAGGCCGTCTCGCAGGCTTTGCGCGCCCGTCAGCCTATTGATGTCCGCACGATAGATATCACGAGCGGCACGGTCGCCCGACGGCCCGATCCGTTGTTCGCGATCCGATGCGAGCCCGCTACGGACCGCGGACCGGCGCGTGGGCAGATCCCTGCGCCGTCACCGAGCGTTCGATCCGTTCGCGGTCGAGCACGCCCGAACGGCGCAGTTCCGCTTTCAGCTTGTCGATCGGCGGGGCGTAGAGGAACCCGAAGGACACGCAGTGATCGCGCCCCTCCACCGCGTGATGCAGGCGATGCGCCTGCACGAGACGCTTCGCGTAGCCGCGATGGGGCACGTAGCGGAACGGCCAGCGTTGATGCACCAGTCCGTCATGGGCGACAAAATAAAGCAGCCCGTAGAGCGTGATGCCCCAGGCGATCGCGAGAAGCACGGGCGACAGCGCCTGCCCGAGAAAGAACAAGGCAATTGCCATTGCGCTGAACACGACGGCATAGAGATCGTTCTTCTCGAAGAAGCCTTCGGTCTCCTCATGATGGGATTTGTGCCAGCCCCAGCCGCTGCTCCCATGCATGACAAATCTGTGCATCGCCCAGGCAAACGCTTCCATTGCGGCGACGGTGGCGATCACGATCAGGGCGTAGAGAAGGATCTCGAATAACATGGCGGCTCTGCAATCTGCGGGGCTGCGATATGGCGCAATCCCATTTCTCCAATATGGCGAGGCTCTCCTACCCTGCCAAGAACCAGCCGGACGCGTAAAATCCGCGCAAGCGTGACGACACGCGCGTCTCAGACAGCGCCAAGCACTTTTAGCGTGCCCAGTACCATGCCGTCATGGATCGTCACGACCAGTGCAATTTCGACCATGACGGCTGCGCAAAGCGTCGCACGCCAACCCAGCAGACGGGCGATGAAGAACCCCAATGCCACGAACCCGGTGTCGCTCAGCGAATTGACGATGCTGTCGCCCCCATAGGCCCCGGGCTGACTGGATTCGTTGAACAGCCGAACCACCGGCGGCGTGTTCTCGACGATCTCCCAGACCACGCTGCCCAAAACGGCGACAACCAGCTTGGAGCGGGCCGGCCAACCGGGCTTCAGGCCGTTAACGAAGAGATAGAGACCGGCCCCGAACAGGACATGCATGAACGAATAGGGGTCGGCGAGGTGCTGGGAGTTCGACACGACCTCGAAGCTTGACGTCCAGAGACGCAACGGCTCCTGCGCCGGCAGCAGCGGACGTCCGAACATCCAGAGCGAGAGCCCCGCAAGCGCGTTGGCGCACAGGCAAAGCAGCACGCAAAGCGCAAGCGAAGGCCGCCCCGCACCACCGGGTCCTGTGGTGGCAAGCGCATCGAGCGAACTGTGACCGGCATTCGGATAGGCGAGTTTCATGCTGTGACGAATATGGGAGGTGCGGCGCGATGGTCACGTCCCGTAGGACGGCGTTGCGATCAACGACACGTCATTGCCCCGGATATCGACCTGCGATGATCGCAACGGAAACTTCCATAACCGCAAGGGCACGTTCCAGTCAGCGTCCAGCAGCATGGGCGAAACGCCGCACTCCGCTTTTCATGAGCGCCCTGATGTTTAGCTTTGCCCCGATGAACGACATCACCATTCCCGCCGGACCGGCCTCTTCCTCCGCATCCGCGCGCGTGCGCAAGCCGGCGCTGCGTCCGTTTCAGGCAGCGATCGGCCTGACACTGGCGGGCTGCGTGATCGTGGTATGGAGCGCCATCCATGTCGGCGCGGTGTTCTTTCTCGATGTCGGATGGCGCACGCTGCCCATCGTTCCGGTCCTCATCGCGCTGCAGTGCTGGCTGACCGTCGGTCTCTTCATCGTCGCCCACGACGCCATGCACGGCTCCCTCGCCCCCGGATGGCCGCGACTGAACGCCGGGATCGGGGCCTTCATCCTGACGATCTACGCCGGCTTCGCCTGGCGCCGGGTCCGGTCCGCGCATATGGCCCATCACGACGCCCCGGGCACGGCCGACGATCCCGATTTCTTCGCCGACGAGCCGGATCGCTTCTGGCCGTGGTTCCGCGCATTTTTTCTGCGCTATTTCGGACGGCGCTCGATCCTGTTCGTCTGCACGGTTGTCGCCGCCTATATTCTGGTACTTGGCGCGCCGGTGCTCAACGTCGTCCTGTTCTACGGGCTTCCGTCCCTGCTTTCATCGCTGCAGTTGTTCTATTTCGGAACGTACCGACCGCACCGGCACGAAGAGGACGGTTTCGTCGACGACCACAACGCGCGCTCGAACGAGTTCGGCTACATCGCTTCGCTATTGTCCTGCTTCCATTTCGGCTACCACCACGAACACCATGCCGAACCCTGGGTGCCATGGTGGGGGTTGCCCACTCAATGGCGGCAGCGCCGGACATCCTGAGCCGACGAGACGCGCCGGCCCATGTGACGCTGGCCTGGCCTCGGTGGCCAGCTTCAGCCCGCGGGTCGATACCGATCAGTATCGAGCCTCGGCAGGAACCAGGCCAGAAGCCCCGCGAGGGGCAGGAACGAGCAGATGCGGTAGACGGCTTCGATGCCGTAGCTGTCGGCAAGCCCGCCGAGGATCGCCGCGGCGATGCCGCCCAGGCCGAAGTTCAGGCCATAGAACAAGCCGCCGATCAGGCCGATCCGGTTGGGAAGCAACTCCATGGCGTAGATCAGGATCGAGGCGAAGGCGCTGGCCATGACGAGATTGATCGCGATGGTCAGGACGCCCGTCCAGAACAAATCGGCATAGGGCAGGAGAAGAGTCAGCGGCAGCGGCCCGAGCACCGAGATCCAGATGATCCGGTAGCGGCCGATGCGATCGCCGGCGATCCCGCCGATGAGAGCGCCTGCAGCCGCGGAAATCAGGAAGATGAACAGCATCATCTGGGATTGCGGAATGGACAGGCCGAACCGCTCGATCAGGTAGAAGGTGTAGAACGACCGGAAGCTTTCCGCATAGGCGTTCTTGGAGAACATCAGCAGCGTCAGCACGGTCAGCCCGATGGCGATCGTTGCGGTTCCGTGCCGCGGCAGGTCGGCATGCTGGCCGGCCAGCGACGCGCGCAGTTCGGAGAAATGACGGCTGATTGCCGCCTGCTGCCGGCCGATCCAGGCCAGGAGCAGCATGGCCGCCATCGCTGCGGCGGTGAACCAGGCCAGACTGGGCTGTCCCAGAGGCACAATAATCAGCGCGGCGAAGACCGGGCCGAGGGCACCGCCCGCCTGACCGCCGACCTGGAAGATGCCTTGCGCCAGACCCTGCCGGCCGCCCGCTGCGTAGCGCGCCATGCGCGTGGCTTCCGGATGGAAGATCGAGGAGCCGATGCCGATCAACGCCACCGCGAAAAGAATGGCGCCGTAGCTGGTCGCCAAGGCAAGGCTCAGCAGGCCCGACAGGGTGAACATCATTCCCATGACCGGCGAATAGGGTGCCGGGCGGCGGTCGGTGTAGAAGCCGACGAGCGGCTGCAATAGCGAGCCTGCGATCTGGAATGTCAGCGTGATCATGCCGATCTGCCAGAAATCGAGCCCGTAGCTGCGCTGGATGATCGGATATATGGCCGGGATCAGCGACTGCATGAGGTCGTTGAGAAGATGCGCGACACCCAGAACAATCAACACGCCCATGTAGGTTCTGGGCTTCAGGGACATGGCAGGGGCAGTGTTCATTCCGGGCAACTCGTCATTCGTCGACGCAAGGCGCAACAGTTACAGCAAACCGCGGCAGCATACAGCGTCTGTTCTACGGCGCCGGCGCATATCGACTTCATCAGCGCCGCAAAGCCGCCAGACGCGGCCGGGCGAGCGCGGTGACGATTGCGATGGCCCCCGCCAGAGCATCCACGTGGCTCGATCCGCATGAGCGGACGGGAACAGATCGGTCGCCGACAGTTCGAAACTGCGTTCGAGCACCGCGAAACCAGTCTGACCGTCCACGGGAAGCCTTTACACCATCAGTGGCGGCACCGTGCCCGCCCGGCTCTCATGCTGCGGTGTGTTCTTCGGCCATTGTGAGCTCGCGAAGGATCGCGTGAATCCGATCACCGTCCATGCGACTGGGATCGAACGCCGTTGCGCGAGCCACGTCGGCAAATCGCGCCGCATCGTCCAGCGATGCGCCGACGAACGCCATCGACCAGTTCTCGAAGCTGCGATGGGACGTCGGCTCGAAGGCCAGCAGCGAGACGTCGCCGTGCCGTTCGTCCTGCTGGATCCGCTCAAACGTATCCTCGATGGCGTCCATCGGACCTTCGAGAATCTGGGCGAAGCACCCCGAGTTGAACATCAGGGCGCCCGTGACCCCGGCCGCCCGATTGTTCTTCTGACTGGTGACTAGGATCTGCTGGACCGCGTCACGCAGTGCAACGTCGTCCGCCACCATCCGGTTATGGCTGTAATAGACCAGCTTGTGGAGGTCATCGCTCATGCCGCAATGTCTTTCATCATTGTCTTGTTGAGGAACTCGAGAATGGCGCCAGAGGCCATCGGGCGCCCGGTGAGATAGCCCTGGACCTGGGTGCAGCCCTCGCTTCTGATCCGGGCCAGCTGATTTTCCGTTTCGACGCCTTCGGCGGTTGTCTTCATGCCGAGACTGGCCCCAATGCTTGCGATGGCCTTGAGAAGCGCACCGCAATCGCTGCTGTCGTCGGCGCCGCGGACGAAGGACTGATCGATCTTGATCTTGTCGAACGGAAACTTCTGAAGGTAGCTGAGCGAGGAATATCCCGTACCGAAATCGTCCATCGAGATCCGAACGCCGATTTCCTTGAGTTGTCGCAGGGTCGACAACACCATCTCCGTATTGTCGATCAGGGAGCTCTCGGTGATTTCCAGTTCGAGCAGTTCCGGCTTCAGACCGGACTGGGAAAGTGCGGACAGGACCGTCTCGACAAGGCCGCCGCCGCGGAACTGCACGGCGGAGACGTTGATGGCTATGGAGATGTCACCGGGCCAGGATGAAGCCTCGTGACACGCGGTTCGGATCACCCATTCGCCGATCGGCGTTATCAGGCCTGTTTCCTCAGCCAGCGGTATGAAGGCGAGCGGTGAGACGCGGCCGCGCTTGGGATGCTTCCAGCGAAGCAGCGCTTCGAAACCGACAGGGCGGTCGGATGAAAGGTCGATCTGCGGCTGGTAGTCGAGCTCGAACTCCTTCAGCGCCAGCGCCCTGCGCAGATCGATCTCCAGGGTCCGCCTTTCCTGCATGGCCGTGTCCATGGACGGCTCGAACACCGCAAAACATCCCCGGCCCGCATTCTTCGCCTGATAGAGGGCGAGATCACCGCTGCGCATCAAGGTGTCCGGATCCGATTCCCCCTCCGACAGCATGACGCCGATGCTCACCCCGATATTCACGGTATGACCACGCAGGACGTAGGTCCGACCGATAAGATCGACGAGGCGCCGGGCCAGGGCTTCAGCCGCTTCGACCGTTGGTATCCCCTCCTGAACAATGACGAATTCGTCGCCTCCGACCCGCGCAATGAGATCGGTCTTCCGGCATGCGGACTGCATGCGTTGCACGACCTTCTTGAGCAACGCGTCACCGATGGGATGACCCAGTGTGTCGTTGACGAATTTGAAGCGATCGAGGTCGAGGCAGTGCACGGCGACGGGACGACCGTCGCGCCGAGCGTTCTCGAGCGCGGTGTTCAGCTTCGTCAGAAGCTCCTTGCGCCGTGGGAGACCCGTGAGGTCATCGGGCACCTGCTGCTCTTCCAGAACGTCGCGAGCCAGTTCCGGATCGATCGTCAGAAGGAACCCTGCTTCCCCGAGGGGCTCGATACGGGTGGGCAGAACACTGCCGATAACCGTGCGGATCCAATCCTGCGACGCAAGATCTGCAGCCCTACGATCGAGCTTGGCATCGCGAAGCAGGAGCGACTCAACATTCTCGCCGATGACGTGCTTGCCAAGCACCGCTTCTGCCGCCCGGCTCGCCGCGACCACGATACCGCCCTGGTCGAGCACGAGAACGGGCACCGACAACTGGGACACGGCCGTATTGAGAAGCCCTTCGTGCGTTGGCTGGATCTGCGATGATTGCATGACGGCGGAAGCCCCGGATTCGCGATGCTCCACCTTCTCCGACAACAGTAAAAGCTCAGCTAAGATTATCAGTGCGCAAACAGCTGGCCCGCCTGCCGCTCAAACCATGACCTGCGCGTCGCCATCGATGCTGAGGGCCTGTCCTGAGATGCTCGAACCGTCCCGTGACGCCAGGAAGACCGCCATTGCAGCGAGGTGCTGCGGAGGGATCAGACGGTGGAGCGAGGTCGCCGACAGCGCGGCTTCCTGTACTGCCTCGACGCTCTGGCCAAGGGCCGCTGCCTTGTGCGCGAAGACCGACTGGATGCGCGGTCCGTCGACGGAACCTGGCAGGATGGCGTTCACCCGGATGCCGAAGCCGCCGAGTTCGATGGCCAGAGACTTGGTAAAGCCGACCACTGCCCATTTCGCCGCAGCATAGGGCGAGCGCATTGAGAAGCCGAGCCGCCCGGCAAGCGACGACAGATTGACGATACTCGCGTTGGGGCTCTGCCTCAGATGCGGCACGGCAAGCCGGGTGCAGTTGAACTGTCCGGTGATGTTGACAGCGAGCGTGTGGTCCCACTCGTCCGGATCGATCTCCTCGACCCGCCCGGTCGGTCCCGCGATCCCGGCATTGTTCACCAGGACGTCGAGCCCTCCGAGCCTGTCGATGGCCTCGACGAACAGGTTCTCGACATCGCTGCGGTCTGAGACGTCGGCACGGCTAAACGTCACGCCGTCGAGACCGGCGGTCGCGCCGTCGTCGTCACGGATGTCACAATAATGCACCCTGGCACCGGCAGCGTGAAAGGCGCGCACCATCTCCAGTCCGATGCCCGAACCGCCTGCCGTCACCAGCACTCGCAAACCGTCAAGTCCTGAAACCATCGTCGCGATTATCCTTCCTGACCGGCGAACGGCAGGTCGCCGGTCGCCAAGATGAAATCGGCTGCCGCCCGGATATCGTCCGCCAACGCCTGGCGCGCTGCGGCCCCGTCGCCGTCCCGGAGGGCCAAGATCAGCCGGGCATGATGCTTGTGTGCCTCGACCTCCTTCAGGCGCCGACCGCTGGCCCGCAGGTCGAGATTGATCACCGGCCCGACCTGCAGCCAGAGACCGTCGATGATCTGCAACAGGTTGGGCATGTGCGCCGCCTTGTAGACGGCAAAGTGCAGATCCTTGTTCAGGCGCAGGGCAACCGCGCCATCCGGATCGGCTTCGGCGCTCTCGGCGGCGAACTGCGCATGGAAGCCACAGGCTGCCGAGATTTCCTCCGGGCTTGCCCGCTCGGCGGCGAACTGCGCGGCAAGGCCCTCGATCTCCGCCCGGATGATCGTCAGTTCTTCGAACCGCTCCCGCGTCATGATCGGTACGCGGATGGCTCGGTTGGGAAGGATTTCGAGCGCGCCTTCCGCTGACAGGCGGCCAACGGCCTCGCGCACGGGCATCGGACTGGTTCCCACAGCCTCGGCCAGACCGCGCAGGGTGAACTTTTCCCCCGGCGCAACCTGCCCGGCAAGCAGAAGCTCGCGAATATCGCGATAGACCACTTCACTCAGCGTGACTCGGGAGACCCGCGCCACCTTGTCCGCCAGCCCCGCTTCCGAACTGCTCATTCTACTGTTCCGCCCATACGCCGCGCACCGACAGCAGCCGCTGCCGACCGTCAATCAGAGCTTTGACATATGTGATCACAGATGACAATAATTCCGCCGTGAGGCGACGTGCAGGCTGCCCGGGAGGAGCGGATCGGCACACCAAACAGCCGCGCTCACAGCGAATCCACGGGAGGAAACGGCATGGCGCATTCGATTATTCGGCCCGATCGCAGACAACTCATCAAGGGTATCGGCACCACCGCGCTGCTTGCGGGACTCGGCGCCCCCTATGTCGCTCGGGCACAGAGCGACACCGTCAAGATCGGCCATCTGACGCCGCTCACGGGCTTTCTCGGACCACTCGGAGAATACGCCCAGCTCGGCGTGCAACTGGCTGTCGAGCAATTGAATGCCCAAGGCGGCATCAACGGACAGCAGGTCGAGCTCCTGATGGAGGACAGCGTCAATCCGGCGACCGCATCGACCAAGGCAGAGCGCTACATCAAGCGCGACAACGTCGCCTGCATCATCGGCGAGATCAGCTCGGCCTCGGGACTGGCCATCGCCCAGGTGGTCGAGCGGAACAGCAAGCTGTTCTTCAACACCGGCTGTAACTCCGACGCCCTGCGCGGCAGTGACTGCAGCCGTTTCATGTATCATGTCGAGGCGTGCAACTCGCAATATGTGAAGGGGGTCGGCTCGGCGTTCCTGCGTGATGGCCTCGTCGACGGCAAGAAAATCTACTTTCTCACCGCCGACTATGCATACGGCCAGGATCTCTCGCGGGTCGGCAAGAAGTATATCGAGGCGAATGGCGGCGACGTCGCCTGGGAGGATCTCGTCCCGACCGACTCCACCGACTTCAGCGCCTACATCCTGAAGATCCGCCAGGCCCGACCGGACCTGATCATCTCCAATCTGGCCGGCAACCAGATCACCAATTTCGTCAAGCAGTACACCGAATACGGGCTGGAATTCCCCTATGGCGGTTTCGGCTTCGACACGGCTGTCGCATGGGGCGCCGGCAAGGGCAATTTCGGCGGCGAGTGGCCGGTGGTCTGGCATCACAATCTGAGTGCTCCGGGCGCCCAGGAATTCGTGGCCGCCTTCACCGAGAAATACGGAAAGCCGCCCGAGAACCAGGCCTGGGGCGACTATCTGGCGACCAAGCTCGTCGCGCAGGCGATGGCCGCGACCAAGTCGACCGATGCAGAGGCACTGATCGAGTATTTCGACGATGAGCCGAAGCTCGACATCCTGAAAGCGCGGCAGGGCTACTTCCGCAAGCGCGACCACCAGCTGATCCAGGAAATGTACACCATGACGGCCAAGCCGCTGGATCAGTTGGAAGACGAGTGGGACCTGATGCTGCTGGGCGACGCGGTCCCGGGTGCTGACGCAGATCTGGAGGCGATCGCGCCGACGGAGGAAGAGAACGCCTGCAGCCTCAGCGCAGCCTGAGGTCGGCAATCAAGTTGTCCCGCGCGGCATCGTCGATGTCGCGCGGAAGCCCCCTCGCTGATCCGTCCGCGTCTCGATCCCGATCGTCCTGAAGGGTTGCCCCGTGCCGCTCGAGCTCATCTTCATCACCGAGCAGGTCGTCAATGGCCTGTTCGTGGGTGTCAATTACCTGCTGATTGCCCTCGGCCTGTCGCTGATCTTCTCGCTGGGCGGGATCGTCAACCTGGCCCATGGCGGCTTCTACGCGATCGGTGCCTATCTGGTCGTGCTGCTGTTCGATCTGATCGGCTATCCGGCCTTCGCAGCGGCGCCGCTGCTCGTGGCTGCCATCGGTATCGGTGTCGAACGGGTCTTCCTGCGCCCCTTCTACAAGGCCGATCCGGCACTCAGCCTGCTGTTGACCTTCGGCCTCGCCATGGTGATCGAGCAGGCGCTGCGCATGATCTTCGGCGCGACGCCACGGCCGTTCTCGATCCCCGAGATATTCCGCGGCCAGATCCTCATCGGCGATTTCATCTATTCGCGCTATCGCTTCGCGATCCTCATCGTCGCCACCCTTGCCGTTGCCGGGCTGTGGTGGCTTTTGCAGCGCACCCCCTTCGGGCGGATCGTGCGGGCCGGCATCCAGGCGCCGGACATGGTCGGCGCCCTCGGCATTTCGCTGAAACCGTATCTCACCATGGTCGCGGCCCTCGGCCTGGGTCTCGCAGGTCTGGCAGGTGCCATGATGGCGCCGATCACGGGCGTTCATCCAGCGATGGGCGCGGAGATCCTGATCCCGGCTTTCGTGGTCGTCGTCATTGGCGGGTTGGGCTCGTTCTGGGGTGTGATCTTTGCTGCGCTTCTGGTCGGTGTCGTGCGCGGCCTGACCGTCTATTTCTATCCGCCGGCTGCCGAAGCCTCGATGTATCTCCTCATGCTCCTCGTCCTGCTCTTCCGGCCACGCGGCCTGTTCGGCGAGCGGATTGCACGGTTCGAGTAGGCGCCCTTCATGCTGTCCAGATATCTCAATATCGCCATCGCCGCGGTCGCGCTTCTCGTCCTGCCGTTCTTCATGCAGGCGATCGGCCTGACGATCGACTCGGCCATCGACGTGATCGTCCTGGCAACGGCCGCCCTCGCCCTCAATCTGCTGTTCGGCTACACGGGCCTGATCTCCTTCGGCAACGGTCTCTGGTTCGGCCTCGGCATCTACGCCGCAGCGCTTGCCCATCTGCATTGGTTCCCCGGACAGATGCTGCTGCCGGTGATCATCGCGATCGCCATCGTGGCGGCCGGGTCGACGGTTCTCGGATTCCTCATCCTGCGGCGCACCGGGGTCTATTTCTCGCTCCTGACCCTCGCCCTGACGGCGCTGTTCTATGCCATCGCCTTCCGCTGGACCGACGTCACCGGCGGTGAGAACGGCCTTGGTGGGATCGTGCGGCCTTCGCCTTTCGGCATCTCCACGACCACCAGCGCCAGCTATTACGTGCTGGCGGCGATCGTGGTCTTTGTTCTGGTCTTCGCCATCCAGCGTTTCGTACGTTCGCCGATCGGCACCGTGCTCGTCGCGATCCGTGAAAACGAGGAGCGCGCGCGCTTCCTGGGCTATGCGACACCGACCTACAAGCTGATCTGCTTCGTGGTCTCGGCAACCGTCACCGGGCTGGCCGGGACGCTGTTCCTGTTTCACCACCGCTTCGCCTCGGCTGACCCGCTGTCGCCGGCCTTTTCGGGCGAACTTCTCGCCATGGTGCTGATTGGCGGCTCGCGCAGCTTCCTCGGTCCGGCGCTAGGCGCCCTCTTCTACGTCCTGTTCCGCGAGTTCCTGTCGCAATGGACCGGCGACTGGCTGTTCTATTTTGGTCTCCTGTTCGTCGGCTTCATCATGTTCTCGCCGACCGGCCTCGTTGGCGTCGCGGGGCGGATCCTCGCGCCGTTCCTGCCGAAGCGCACGACGGCCGGCGCGATGGCCAACCGGTCCATTGCCGACGCCGAGCCCCTGCCCGACTTCCTGCGCCCGGCCGACGCCAGCCGCGAAACCCTGCTCGAGGTCCGCTCGCTCGCCAAGAACTACGGCAGTGTCCAGGCCGTGAAGGATGCCAGCTTCGCGGTCCGCCGGCGCACGCTGCACGCGTTGATCGGGCCGAACGGCGCTGGCAAGACCAGCGCCTTCAACCTGATCTCCGGCATGGCCGCACCGAGCCGCGGCATGGTGATGCTCGGCGCCGAGAACATCGCCGGTCTGCCGCCGGAGGCCGTCTGCCGTCGGGGACTGGCGCGCTCGTTCCAGATCACCAATCTGTTCCCTGCCCTCAGCGTCGGCGAGAATCTGCGCCTCGGCGTCCAGGCGACCCACAAGAGCCGGTTCAATCCCTGGATCGAGGCCGGTACGATCGCCAACATCAACGCGGAGACGGCCGCTATCGCCCGCTTCCTCGGCGTCAGCGGCATGGAAGAGGCCGAGGCCGGCGCGCTGTCCTATGGCGGCCAGCGCGTTCTCGACATGGGCCTCGCCATCTCGTCCAAGCCGAGCATCCTGCTTCTCGACGAACCGCTGGCGGGGCTGGCGGCTGCCGAGCGTGAGCGCATCGGCAATCTGATCCGCAAGATCGCCGACGACATCCCGGTGCTGCTGGTGGAGCACGACATCGACCGGGTCTTCGACATGGCCGATGCGGTGACCGTGATGAATGGCGGCGAAGTGCTGGTCGACGGCACGGTCGAGGAGACCCGCAACGACAGGCGTGTCCAGGAGATCTACATCGGGTCGGGCGTCGCGGCGCTGGCTGCCCGCGACCTCGTCTCGGCTGCAAAGCCCGAGGTGCTTCTGTCGATGCGGGATATCGATACCTTCTACGGCAAGAGTCAGATCCTCAGCGGCGTCTCGCTGGAGGTCCATCAAGGCGAGATCGTCGCGCTGCTGGGCCGTAACGGTGCCGGCAAGACGACATTGCTGAAGACGTTGATCGGCATCGCACCACCCGCCGCGGGATCGGCGACCCTCGCCGGCGAACCGATATCGGGTCTGCCCTCCGCGGAGATCGCCCGCCGGGGCGTGGGCTACGTGCCGCAGGGCCGCGGCCTGTTCTCGGGCATGACAGTGCGCCAGAATCTCGAACTCGGACGCCTGAAGCGACTGACCGGCGCCGGTCAGCACTGGAGCGAGGCGCGGGTCCTGGAGTTCTTTCCGCGTCTGGCGGAACGGCTGGACATCGACGCCGACCGCCTGTCCGGCGGCGAGCAGCAGATGGTGGCAGTCGCGCGGGCACTTGTCGGCGATACGCGGCTCCTGCTTTTGGACGAGCCCTTCGAGGGTCTGTCGCCGGCGATCACCGAAGAACTGTTCAATGCCTTCGACCGGCTTCGCACCGAGGTGTCGATCCTGATCGTCGATCATCACCTCGATCTGGTGCTCAACCTCGCCGACCGCGTGACGGTCCTCGAACGCGGCAGCGTCGTCCATGAGGGCCCAGCCCGGCCGCTGGCGCGCGATCTCGACCTGCGCCGCAACGTACTCTGGCTTTGACGGGAAGAGGAAGCTCGCTTGACCACAATTGCAGTCATCGGGTCCGGACTGATCGGACGTGCCTGGGCGATCACCTTCGCCCGCGGCGGTTACGAGGTGGCGCTCTACGACAGGCAGGACGGGGCGCCCGCCGCGGCGCGGCAATACATCGCCGGCATCCTGCCGTCGCTTGCCGAATTCGACCTGCTCGGTGGCCAGCCGCCGGAGGCCGTCCTCGGCCGCATCGCCATCGCTGAATCGCTGGCTGCAGCACTGGAGGGCGCGGTTCACGTCCAGGAGAACACGCCGGAGAATCTCGAGATCAAGCGCGGGGTGTTCTCCGAGCTCGAACGCCTCGCTGGCCCGGATACGATCCTCGCCTCCTCGACCTCGGCGATCCTGCCGTCGGCTTTCAGCGACCATCTGAAGACCCGCGAGCGCTGCCTCGTCGCCCACCCGATCAACCCGCCTTATCTCGTGCCGGCTGTCGAGATCGTTCCTTCGCGCTGGACGAGCCCGGAAGCGTGCGAGCGGACTGCTACACTGATGCGGGACACCGGTCAGTCGCCCATCGTGATGAAGAACGAAATTGACGGCTTCGTCATGAACCGGATGCAGGGCGCGCTTCTCGACGAGGCGTTCCGGCTGGTCCACGACGGCTACGCAACGCCCGAGGATGTCGATATCGGCATCCGCGAAGGCCTCGCCTTGCGCTGGAGCTTCATGGGGCCGTTCGAGACGATCGACCTCAACGCGCCGCAGGGCGTGCGCGACTACGTGGAGCGCTACAAAGGCATCTACGAGATGATCGGGCCGTCGCAGCAACGCCGGGTGGACTGGACCGGACCAGTGCTCGACACCATCGAGGCCGACCGAAGGGCACGGTTGCCCGCCGACGGGCTCGGCGACCGCCAGGCTTGGCGCGACCGCCGCCTGATGGCCCTCGCGGCGCACAAACGCCAGAGCGACAACGATATCCAGTCCTGAAGGAAACCGATATGGCCCCCCGCAAAGTTGTCATCACCTGCGCCGTGACGGGCGCGATCCACACGCCGACCATGTCGCCGCATCTGCCGATCACGCCGGACCAGATCGTCGCCGACGCGGTCGCAGCTGCCGAGGCGGGCGCCGCGATCCTGCATCTGCACGCCCGCAATCCGGAGACCGGACAGCCCGACCAGACGATCGAGGCATTCGAGCGCTTCCTGCCACGCATCAAGCAGCAGACCGACGCCGTCATCAACATCACATCGGGCGGCAGTCCCTACATGAAGGTCGAGGAGCGCGTGCGCCCGGCCGCCCGCTTCAAGCCGGAAGTCGCCTCGCTCAACATGGGCTCGATGAATTTCGGCCTGTTCCACCTGCTCGACAAGTACAAGGACTTCCAGCATCCGTGGGAGAAGGAACACCTCGCCAACACCCGCGATCTCGTGTTCCGCAACACCTTCAAGGACATCGAGTACATCCTCGAAACCTGTTACGACAACGGCACGCGCTTCGAATTCGAGTGCTACGACATCGGCCATCTCTACAATCTAAAACACTTCCTGGAGCGCGGCCTCGTCAAGCCGCCGCTGTTCGTCCAGTCGGTCTTCGGGCTGCTCGGCGGCATCGGCCCGCATCCGGAGGACGTGATGCACATGAAGCGCACGGCTGACCGGCTCTTCGGCGACCAGTATCGCTGGTCGGTTCTCGGCGCGGGACGCCATCAGCTGGCGATCGCGGCGCAGGCGGCCGCGATGGGCGGCAACATCCGTGTCGGACTGGAGGATTCACTATGGGCCGGCGCAGGCAAGCTGGCGACCTCCAATGCCGACCAGGTCCGCCTCGCCCGTTCGATCATCGAAGGGCTGGGCCTGGAAGTTGCAACGCCCGACGAAGCCCGGGGCATTCTGGAACTGAAGGGTGGCGACAAGGTCAATATCTGATGTCTTGTGGCACTGCCAACGGTCCTGCATCAACGACACGATGGACGTGATGCAGAAGCGGAGGGGAAACATGGATCAGCGGATCGTCGCCGAATACGTCCTGAGAACGGACGAGGATCCGCATCGTGTCGCGAATGTCATCGCCGGCGAGCAATCCTCGGGGACCTTCGTCCCGATCCCCGGGGAGAGCGAGGAACTGAAGGCCCGATCCGCCGCCACGGTGGATCGCCTGGAGGAGATCGAGGATAGCGGTCTGCAGATGCTGCCGGGCGCGATCGGGGAAGCTCCGCGCAGCTACCGGATGACCCTGTCCTGGCCGCTTGCCAATGTCGGCCCCTCGCTGCCGAACCTTCTCGCCGCGGTCGCGGGCAATCTCTTCGAACTCCGCGAAATCGCCGGAGTTAAGCTGGTCGATCTGCACCTGCCCCCCGCCTTTGCCGCCCGCTATCCCGGTCCGGCTTTCGGCGTGGAGGGAACGCGGCAACTGACAGGCGTTGCGGATCGTCCCGTTATCGGCACGATTATCAAGCCGTCGATCGGCCTGAATCCCTCCGAAACGGCCGCATTGGTGGACCAGCTCTGCGACGGCGGCATCGACTTCATCAAGGACGACGAGCTGCAGGCCGACGGTGCGATCTGCCCCTTCGAGGAACGGCTTGCGGCCGTGACGACGGTGATCGCGCGTCATGCCGAGCGGACCGGCCGCAAGGTGATGTATGCCGCCAATCTGACCGGCGAAATCGACGAGATGCTCCGACGGCACGACCAGGTCGAGGCGGCCGGCGGCACCTGCGTCATGGTGAGTCTCAACAGCGTGGGCCTGACAGGCCTGACCGCCCTGCGGCGGCATGCCCGCCTGCCGATCCACGCGCACCGCAATGGCTGGGGCTATCTCGGCCGCTCGCCGGACAATGGCTGGTCCTATGTCGCCTGGCAGAAGATCTGGCGGCTGGCCGGCGTCGACCACATGCATGTCAACGGCATTGCCAACAAGTTCTGGGAGCCCGACGACAGCGTCATCGCCTCCGCAAGGGCATGCCTGACACCCCTCTCTCCGGTCCGCCCGGACCTGGTGATGCCGGTCTTCTCGTCCGGACAGAGCGTCAAGCAGGCGGAAGGGACCTGGCGGCATCTGGGCTCGCCGGACCTCATCTACTGCGCGGGCGGCGGCATCGTCGCGCATCCCTTGGGGATCGCCGCCGGGGTGCGGTCCCTGCGGGAGGCATGGGACGCTGCGATGCAGGGCGTGCCGTTGCAGGAAGCCGCCGCAGCCTCGCCCGACCTGGCGGCTGCGGTGAAGACATTCGCATGACGGGTGGATTGCCGATTACCGGATAATGAGCAAGGCCGGCGAGTTCGAGTTTCGATTCCGCCGCTGACGTCGGGTCGATCGGACGTGCCATCGACATCGACGACAGCCTTGCCGCCGGCGGCACGCGCTATCGGCATCCAAGGATGTCGCGGCATCCCGTGGCGCCCATGCGCGAAGCCGAACTGCGCCTGCATCTGGCAAGCCGGACCAAGCGCGGCACCGTTTTGTCCGACGTCGCCCCCACGGCCAGCGGAACCGCCGACGCGGTCGCCGAACGGGCCCGCAAGAGGCCGGGCACGATCGCCCTCAATGATGTTTGCAGCGCTGCGCGGATGCCTGCTCAGTCCGGCTCGACGGCGATGACACGCGCCGGACAGCCGTCGGCATTGGGCAGCTTGATCGGGAGGGCATAGATAGTCGTGCGGTCGCGATGCAGCGCCCCGAAATTGCAGACATATTCGATTAGGATTACGCCATTGCGCAGAAGCACGTCGTGGCTGACGAAGTCGGTCATCGGTGCGGTGACCCCGCCGAGCAATTGCCGGATCGGGTAGTCCTGCGGGAAATCTGGCGCCAGGGCCTTGATGCGCCGTTCCAGAAGCCAGTCGCAAGCATCCCGTCCCAGATACGGTGCGTCGGTCCAGAACTCGCTTGTTTGCAGCGAGCGGCGCTGATCCCAGCACGTCTTGAGAAGAACGATATCGCCCTCACGCACGTGCCCCCCGCGCTCGGCGAGGAGCGCGCCCGTGATTTCCTGCCCGTCTTGGACGTCCGTCAGATCGACGACCGCCGCCTCTCCGATCGTGGCCTCCAGCGGAACATCACTGGAGGTCTTGCCATCGGGCAGGATGTGGCGCGGGGAATCGATGTGGGTAAAGCCATGGACCACTAGCCCAAGCCATGTCACCTGGAACTGGGCCCCGTCCTCGAAACTGCTTTTCAGCGAGCGCTCCATGGGCCAGCGGAAATGCGGCTCGATCGAAACGGTCAGGTCGATGATACGCGACATGAAAGATTTCCTTTGACTTACTGACCCGAGACAAGACCCGGCTTCGATGCGCGAATGGTGATTTGACATACCAAACCGCTTTGAACCTGAGGCCTGGACGATCGATGTGCCCTGCAGCCATTGCCGTAACGTTCGTCCCGGTTACAGGCATGACGGTATCAGCTGAGGCCATGGACCCGACTGTGGCAATTGCCAGACGTCCTATCCGCTCACCCTGCTCCATCTGCCGTCGACCTCATGCCTATTCGACCGGATCATTATTGCCGCCGGGTTGCGGGAAAGGCCCGGCTGGCCCCGCAGCGGCCGGACCTCCGTAAGAAGGCAAATCCCTCTTCGGCACTGACATCGAACCAACTCCCGGTGCCCACCCCGTGGCCAAGCAGCCCCTTGAATCGCCCGCGACCTGAACGCACCCGCGCGACGGACAGAAAATCTCGACTGCGGACGACTGTAAAGCCCTCGCGCTCGAATTTGAATGCAATTTCTGGAAATAGTCGAATAATCAAACGGAATGAATTGACCGAACGGCTAATATGCATTCAAATTTGATGGCGCAGCAGGGAGCGTGATCGTTCGGGATGCCTGCGCCAATAGGGAGTGCGCGCCTCTACCGCGCGGATGCACGATAACTTGGGGGAAGAATAGCCATGGGATCCATCGTCGATACGCTATCACGGCGTAGATTCGTCGCTCTCGCGGGAGCGACGTCAGCTGCAGTGCTGATCCGCCCAAGATCGGGACGGGCTGCGGTGAATCTGAAGCTCACGCATCCCGCAGACACCTCTCACCCCGTGCACACCGCGACCGAGCAGATGGTGAAGAATATTGCGGAGCGCACCGACGGGGAGGTGCAGATCACGATCTTCCCCAACAACGCGCTGGGATCGCCGACTGAAACTGCGCAGCAGGTGCGCGCAGGGGCAGTTGATATGATCATCCTCAACCCCGCCAATATCGAAGCCCTGTCGCGCACGATCGGCGTAGTCAATATTCCATACCAGTTCGAAAGCTATGACCACGCCCACCGCACGCTGGACGTGACCGGACGCGACTGGATGGCCGAACAACTGGCCAAGGCCGGCTTCACGTGGGTCTCGAATTACGAATGGGGCTTCCGTAGCCTGTCCAACAGCGTTCGGCCGGTCCATACGCCAGACGATATCGAGGGCTTGAAGCTGCGCGTTCCGCCCGAGCTCGCCATCAAGCTGGCGTTCGAGGCACTCGGCGCGATCACCCAGACGATCGCGTTCCAGGAAGTCTACCTCGCCTTGGCCAACAAGACCGTCGACGGTCAGGACAATCCTGTCGGAACGACCTATGCAGCGAAATTCTACGAGGTGCAGAAGCATATCGCGCTGACTAAGCACATCTACGCAACGGTCATGCTGGCGTCCAACCCGCAGGTATGGGACCGGCTGACCGCCGAGCAGCGCACGATCATCCAGGAGGAGGCCACCGCCGCGGGACAGAGCGCGCGGACTTCCGTCGTGCAACAGGAAGAAGAATACCTGGCGGCAATGGAAAAGTCCGGCGTTCAGGTCACGCGGCCCGATATCGCGCCGTTCCAGGCGAAGATGGAACCGGCATATGCCGAGTTGCGCAGCAACATCGGCGATGACGCGTGGGAGACCTGGCAAGGCTTCGTCGAAGCTGCGAAGTCCGAGGGCTGATCCGCCCGTGGACACGCGGCCCTGTCGCTGCGTGTCCACAACCTGCATCCCCTGCCTTTCCCCTGACCTACAGCGAAACCTTAGCCAATGTTGATGGCCGTCCTGTTGCTTGTGCTGTGCGTGCTGATCCTTGTCGGCACCCCGATTGCCGTGGCGCTGGCAGCCGTCGCGATCGGCACGATGTGGTGGACCACCGGCCCCGATCTGCTGTTCATCTTCATCCAGCGGTCCTACGCGGGGACAACGTCCTTTCCGCTTCTCGCGATTCCGTTCTTCATCGTCGCCGGCAATCTGATGAATACGGGCGGCATCACCGAGCGCATCTTTGCAGCGGCGCAACTCTTCGTCGGCCGCATCCGCGGTGGTCTTGCCCATGTGAACGTGCTGGCGAGCGTGATCTTCTCCGGCATGTCGGGCTCGGCTGTCGCAGACGCCGCAGGCCTCGGCATCATCGAAGTGAAGGCGATGCGCGAAGCGGGATATTCCGGCCGTTTCGCGGCCACCATCACCGCTGTGTCCTCCACCATCGGGCCGATCATGCCGCCGAGCATCCCGCTGGTGATTTACGGCAGTCTGGCCAACGTATCGATCGGCGCACTCTTCCTTGCCGGCATCATGCCGGGCGTCCTGATGGCCCTCGCGCTGATGATCATCATCACGGTCGTCGCGCGGTTCCGCGGCTTGCCGGTACTGGAACATCGCCACGCGGGTCCCGCGGCGCGCCGGATACTTATTGGCGCCCTGCCCGCGATGTTGATGCCGGTATTCATCATCGGCAGCATTCTGGGTGGGTTCGCCACGCCAACCGAGGCGGCCGTGCTGGCGACGGCCTACGCCCTCATTCTCGGGACATGCGTCTACGGCGAACTGAAATGGCGCGACGTTCCCGACATCTTGTGGCTGTCCGGCCGGCAGACCGTGCAGGTGATGTTCATCATCGCCGCTGCCGCGCCGTTCGGATGGGTCCTGATCCAGCAGCAGATCCCCAATGCCGTCATCCAGGCCATGTTCAGCCTGACGAGCGAGCCGTGGGCAATCCTCCTCCTCGTCAATCTCATTCTCCTGCTGCTGGGCATGTTCATCGAGGGCATCGCGATCATCATCATCGCATTCCCCATCCTTCTCCCGGTCATGATCCAGATCGGCGTGGACCCAGTGCATTTCGGCATCATCATGGTGCTCAACCTGATGATCGGCCTCGTGACTCCGCCAGTCGGGATGTGCCTGTTTGCGGTGTCGTCGGTCAGCGGCGTACCGATCAGCGACATCGTGCGTGAGATGTGGCCCTATATGCTGGCCCTTGTCGCGGTTCTTCTGCTCATCACGTTCGTGCCCGCAACCGTGCTCTGGCTCCCTCACATGCTGGGGTACGTCTGATGATGACCGCTCTGAAAGCTGCGGACCGAATGGTGGCGCTTGCCTGCAAATGGGGCGTCATCGCATCACTGATCGGCCTGTTCGCCCTGTTGCTCGCCGGGGTGCTCACGCGAATGGTGCCTGTTATCTCGATCACCGGCTCGGACGAGATCGTCGAGCTCCTGTTTGCATGGCTTACGTTCCTCGGCACCGTCGCATTGTGGCGGGAGGGGGCCCTGTACAACGTGACACTGATCCTCTTCCTGGTTCCGAACGGCGTCCGTCGCGGCATCGAGGTCGCCATCAAATTCGTGATGCTGTCGGTCGCGCTGGTCTTTCTCATCAAGGGATACGAGTTCGTCATCGGCTCCGGCGAAACAACGCCATTCCTGCGTCTGAACAAAGCCTGGTGGTACGCCTCGGTCCCTGTCTGCGGGGCGCTTCTGTGCGCCTACAGCATCGCCGGACTCGTTCTCTCGTATCGGGAACGCGGCGACGAAAAGCCGACCTCCGGCGGCCTCCTTGGCTAGCGCAGGATCCGCGCGCCCCGGACTATCAGCGTTCACCCAGCAGCTCGAGACTTGAAGGAAACATAACATGTTGCAGCGATTGGCAGGCCGCTCGGCGATCGTCACCGGCGGCGCCGGGGGCATCGGGGGTGCGACAGGTCTGGCATTTTGCGAAGAAGGTGCCAGCGTACTCCTTGTCGACCCGGATACGGATGCGCTTGCCGACGTCCTGGCCACCATACGCAGGACCGTTCCCGACGCGAAGGTCGAGGGCGCAGCTCTCGATGTCTCAAACGAGGAGGCGTGTATCGCGGCGGTCGCTCAAGCGAAGGACGCTTTCGGCACGGTCGATATCCTGGTGAACAACGCCGGCATTCGTTCCTACGAGCCGTTGGCCGAAGCGAAGGCCGAGACCTGGCAGAGAGTCCTCGCAGTCAACCTCCTCAGCTACGCCTACATGGCCAAGGCTGCGTTGCCGGAACTCCGCCGCGCGGGGAATGGCAGTATCGTCAACATCTCCTCCACCTATGGCGTCACGGGCCGAGCCGGGATGGGTCAGTATGATGCGACAAAGGCTGGCATCATCGCGATGACGCGGACGCTGGCATTTGAAGAGGCCGAACATGGCGTGCGCGCGAATTCACTTTGCCCGGGCTACACCCTCACACCGTTCCACATTCGACGCGCCGAGACCGCGGGTCAAAGCGAGGCGGAGCTGCGTGCGGCGCCGGTCGCAGACTGCATCATGAAGCGTTGGTGCGATCCGCGCGAGATTGCGTTGCCGATCCTGTGGCTGGCCTCCGATGAGGCATCCTACATCACCGCGACCAATCTGATGGTGGACGGTGGCCGTCCGGTCATGTGACGACCGCCCGGAGGGCCGGACGCCACCGTCCCGCCTCCGGGCACCCCCAGGATGCTGCGCTTCAAGCCGCCGCGGCGTCGTCGGGAAAGAACTGCGCATCCTGCAGCCCTCGCAGCGCCAACAACTCGCTTTCGGGATCGATCTCGACATCGGCCAGACGGACCATCTGGCCCTTGGCGACCTGCCGGACGAGACGTCGGTTCGATACGAGATAGAACGGTGCCGGCGCTTCGGGCGAGAGCGCAGCGCCTGGGATCATGCGTGCGGAAGCATCCGCCACTTCGTGATGATGCCCACCCATGGTCAGAACCTCGCCCGCCGCAAAGTCCCGGTCGGCCATCATGACGAGATCCGTGTGAGGATGCGGCGCAACTGCTCCACTCGATACGCCCCGGGCGACGGCATCCAGCACGCTGGTGGCCGCCTCCAGACCGAGGAGATGTCTTGGCAGCCAGAGGAGCGCGGTACTCTTGTCGCGGCTGAGGACATGTCCCTTCTGGTGGAGAATGTCCCACGTGCCCGCGTCGGTGCAACGCACCACGACGAAGACGCCCCCGGCAAAGCTGAGCTCATGAGGGGCGCGCAGGCACTGAAACACCTCGAGTCGTCCGGTTTGCGAGAGCAAGCCACCTTCGGAGGCAAGCGTGAACAGCGTCGGCAGTTCCTCGATCCGGGCGATCGGCACATGGAGATCGGCGACATCCGCCATGAGGCCGGTGTGGTTCGAAACCATCGTCATCTCGCACAGGTCCGGTACGAGCTTCTGCGGAAGCTCGGCGGCAAGGCGAGCGCGCGCGGTAACCACGTCCAGGCAGTCGCGGTCTCCCAGACGGTCGACTGCGCCGAAGCCCCGAACGTCGATGACGCGACCGTTGCTGTCGATCTGCTCACGAGCCGCATCGAACACGAAATCGTACTCGCTGGACTTGCCGGCTGCGACGATGTCGAACCCCAGCGTCTCCGCCCAGGTGACGAGACCGATCAGCAGGCTTGGCTGATCGCCATCCACCGGCGTGACGATCTTTCCCCGCATGCGGGCCAGTGCGGCAAGACCGGGCCCCACCACACTATCTGCCTCCTTGCTGACCATGACGAGGTGGCGATCTGCTTCGATGGTCATGCGCGCGTGTCGCGCTCCGGCTTCGGGTGCGCCAGTCGCCTCGATGACAATGTCGACCGGCAGATCGAGCGCCAGGGCGATGTCCGAGGTGGCGATGATCTTCCCGCTGTCCCAAGCCGCCCGTGCTTCGCTGGCCGTCGCGCAGATTGCAACCTGCGCGGCCGGAACACCGGCAGCCGCGACCGATTTGGCGGCTCGCACCGCATCGACGTCGACGGCAATACGCGTGCTGACAAGTGCCATGCGCTGGCTCTGTGCGATGAAGCTCCGGCCGAAGTCGCCGGTTCCGACAAGGCACGTCGCAACGGGCTCCGCATCTTTGTAATATGTGTGGAAGTTCATCGTGCTGAGTCGTCCCTCTCCAACGGATCGACGCAATGTTGCATGCAATTAGTCCGTTGAGTCAATCTATACGCTGCGCTCGACGGGGTTCACGGGGTGTTTTGAATGCAAGATGCGCTTAAGAGTACGAAAGCCGTGCGTGGGAAGGATGCCTCCCAGCGCGGCCAGCGATCCGCATATGCCGTGCAATGCATCCGGGACATGATCGTATCGGACGAACTGCCGGCAGGGGGGAAAATATCCGAGCGGCTGATCACCGAGCGGCTCGGCATCTCCCGCACGCCCCTTCGCGAGGCACTGAAAATCCTCGAAGTTGAGGGGCTGGTTCAGATATCGCCCAACCGGGGCGCCATCGTCGTGAAGCTCTCGCGAAGCGACGTGGAAGCCGTGATCGAGATGCTGATCGGCATGGAGTTACAGGCCGCCGAGCTTGCCTGTCGACGGGCGACCGAGGAGCAGATTGCGCGTGCGGAGGAACTGCACGCGCAAATGGCTGAAGCCTATCGGAACGGCAAGCTGCTCGAATATTTCAATCTCAACCAGGCCATCCATGAGCAGATTTTCGAGTGCGCGCAAAACCCGGCGCTGTTGCGCGTCTACCGCGCTGAAAGCGCACGCATTCGCCGTTACCGCTTCGTGAGCAACCGGGAAGCCTCGCGCTGGCCGCGCGCCGTCCAGGAGCACGAGCAGATCCTCGATGCGCTGAAGCGTCGGGAGGGGGGAATTCTGCGCGAAGTGCTGAAGGCCCACCACTGGAACGGTTGGAAGGCCACCAGCGCGGTCCTGGGCGCCGATCTTCAATAGCGCATGATCACGGCAACTGGAGCTTCTCTCGGGAACCGCTACGCTCACGATCCCTCGTTGCCGGGCCGGATCGCCGGCACAAGCGGCGGCCGCAGGTGCTGAGAACGCATTTTGCATGCCATGTGGACGCAGCATTATTTCTCGCGGCTTCCCCACGAGGCGGCTGAGGCATGCCGTGGGGTTCTGGTGCCGCCCAGACCCGACCGGGCCAAGCTCTGCGGCACCGTTTCCGCCGCCTGGATGAGCGCGAGCGCCGGACGCCATGGCAGGCCGCGTCGACCTCGGCAATTCGAAGCGATTCCCCAACAAAACAGCAGCTTAGATCGGGCCAACTCCCAAGCCGTGCGCGGCATCGCCCGTCTCTTCACAACTCAGGAAGCGTCCCGGCGCCACCCCGCCGCTGCAGTCGGCGCTCGAAACGACGTTCCGAACACCTCCCTGCCGGCTGCATTTATGTGATCGGCTATGGCCTGCCCTGCGTCAATGTTGACGCCCAGACGTTCATCGTTATTGTATGCCAAAACTGCAGGAGGGCAGTTTGCAAACCGGGAGGAACATCTGATGGGACTGAGACAACTAGCTCTTGTGGCCAGTGCGGCGGCCATCGCCACGTGGGTTACGCCCGCGGCAGCCTGGGAACCCGAAAAGGCGATCGAGTTCGTCGTGCCCTATAGCGCGGGCGGCGGCAGCGACGTGAACGCGCGAATGCTCGTCGACACCATCCGCAAGAACGATCTGGTGGACCAGAACATCATGGTGCTCAACAAGCCCGGCGGGTCCGGGGCGGTGGGAAACACCTACACCTTCAGCAAGAAGGGCGATGGACACGTCATCCAGACGTTCAACTCGGGCCAGATGATGAGCACGATTTCGAACGATGCGGCCGTCAAGCTCGAGAATCTGACGCCGCTGGGCACGCTGGCTCTTGATACCTTGATGCTGGTCGTTTCTGCCGATGGCGGCGCGCCCACCTATGCCGACCTGGTCGCGGAGGCCAAGGCCGAGCCGCAGAGCGTCACGGTCGGCGGCGCCGCCCGGGGTAGCGAGGACAATCTCGTCTTCACGATGCTGAACGACAGCGCAGACATCGAACTTCAGTATGTCCCGTTCGAAGGTGGCGGCGAGATTCTCGCGGCTTTGCTGGGCGGGCATATCGATGCGGCGATCGCCAATCCCAGCGAAGTCGGCTCCCAGGTGGAAGCGGGACGCGTGAAGGTGCTTGGAACATTCTCGGAAGAGCGCCTGGGCGAGCCATTCTCCGACGTTCCGACGTTCATCGAGCAGGGATATCCGGAGGTATCCTTCACGATGTTTCGTGGCTACGCAGGACCACCGGAGATGCCGGAGGAAGCCGTTGCCTACTGGAATGACGTTCTGAAAAAGGCGTCTGAAACCGAGCAGTGGAAGAACGAGTACGTTGCACAGAGCGGCCTGATCGATCGCTACATGGATGCAGCCGAAAGCAAGAATTTCTACATGCAGGAAGAAAAGAAATACCGTGCGCTTCTCGAAGCCGCGGGTTTCCTCCAGTAGAGAAATGGGTTGGCCGCGGAACATTGCGACCAACCCGGCACCTTTGGCTGGCGCGCATGAACGCATGTCAAACTGGCCAGCATCTCGCGTGCAGCTTCAACGCTCGCTGTGGAAACGCATTCGCTCGCGTCCGTCCCACCGCATCGGTCTGGCGGAATAGATACGTGCGTTGCAGGCTGGGAGACCCTCATTTGCATCGAGAACCATACTCCACGGGCGCGGGGAGTGTCGTCACCCAGGTAGTCACAGGGGCAATCCTGGTGACCGGCCTCCTGTTCTTCGGTTACGGGCTGTTCGAGTACGGGTTCTGGAGGAACGGCGGTCCGGGGGCAGGCTTCTTTCCGGCGGTGTTCGGTGCCGGAGCCGCCCTTCTTGCCGCGATCAGCCTGTCCCGAAGGAACACGGACAGCGACAGCGTCGGCGTTCAGAACTTCCTTCCAGTAGTGGCCGTGGCCATCGCGATCTTTGCGATCCCGCTGGTTGGCATGATCGCTGCCATGTCGCTGCTCGTTGTCCTCTGGCTGGCCGTCGTCGAACGCCGCGGTTGGCGCCTCGCGCTCGGCGTGGGCCTGAGCACCGGCGTGACGGTCTTCCTGCTGTTCAGCATCTGGCTGCAGGTCTCGTTCCCCCCGAGCGTACTGTTCGACCGCTTTTGATGCGGACTGAGAGAATCTCATGGACACCTTGACCGCGCTTCTTGCCGGCTTCTCCACCTCGCTTTCGCCAGCGAACCTGGTTGCCGCCTTCATCGGCGCCGGTCTCGGGATCGTGATCGGTGCAATGCCCGGGTTGGGTTCGGTAACCGGTGTCGCGCTCCTCCTGCCACTCACTTTCGGCATGGACCCGACGACGGCGATCATCATGTTGGGCGCGCTCTACTACGGTTGCATGTTCGGCGGCGCCTACAGTGCGATCCTGTTGAACATTCCGGGTGACGCCCCCGCCGTGATGACCGCCATGGACGGCTATCCGATGTCCCAGCGGGGCGCCGGCGGCAAAGCGCTGTTTGCAGCCAATATCTCGTCCTTCATCGGCGGCACCATCGGGATCATCATTCTGACCTTCATGGGACCGATCCTCGCCGAGATCGGGCTCATGTTCGGACCGCCGGAAACCGCCGCATTGATCCTGCTTGCATTGTGCTCGATCGGGTGGCTGCTGGGCGAGAATGCGGTGAAGGGTCTGATGGCAACCTTCCTTGGGGTCCTGCTGGCAACGATAGGGATCGGCGTGACGTTCGGGCAGCCGCGTTTCACGATGGACTCGATCTATCTTCTGAACGGCGTTTCGTTCATCCCGCTCGTCATCGGCATGTTCGGTTTCAGTCAGCTCCTCGATATGATGACGTTCCGCAAGTCGGGCGGGGCGGGTGTCAGCGCAGTCAGCATTCGCGACAGTCTTCCGGCGTTTTCGGAAATCCGACGACTCGTCCCGATCGGAGTGCGCTCTGGTGCTGTTGGTACGTTCGTTGGCATCCTGCCTGGTGCAGGAGCGACGACAGGCGCGTTCCTGGCCTACATCCTCGAGAAGAAGGTGGGAGGAAACGGCGCGGCGATGGGCAGTGGCGCGGTCGAGGGCGTCGCAGCTTCCGAGGCCGGCAACAATGGCGCGGCGGCTGGTTCGTTCGCACCGCTTCTGTCGCTTGGTATCCCGGGTTCGGGAACGTCGGCGGTTCTGCTCGGCGGCCTGATGATGTGGGGGCTGCAGCCTGGACCCCTGTTGTTCCAGACGCGTCCAGATTTCGTCTGGGGCCTGATCTCCTCGATGTATATCGGCAATCTCATGGCCGTTTTGGCGGCGATGGCGATCATCCCGTTCCTGATGCAGCTGCTGCGCGTGCCCACCGCCCTGATGATCCCGGTGATCACCGTGGTCTGCGTGGTCGGCGCCTATAGTGTCAGCAGCAGCATGTTCGATGTCTGGCTGATGATCGGCGCCGGGGTTGCCGCGCACCTGATGAAGATCGCCGGGTATCCCGTCGCGCCATTGATTCTGGCTTTCGTTCTGACACCCCGTCTCGAAAGCAGTATCCGCCAGTCCTTCGACATTTCGAACGGCGATCCCTTCATCTTCGTGTCGAGTCCGATCTCGGTGACGCTGATCACGGTCATGCTGGCGATCATCGCATTCGGTCTGCTGCAGATCTCCCGATCCCGGAATCGGATCTGACGCCACGGTAAGCAATGTCCGATGCAAGCTCTGCCTGCTCAAGGTTCGGGGTGATTTGGTCCTCCGCCCGCTCCTGGATCAGCAAGGTGCTCGGCGCCGTTCGGCCCGGGGCGAGCGGACCATCCTTTCGAAACCGCAGCGATCAAGAACCAGGGTCACGCCGTTAGGCCGTACACAGGGTGCCTCGCGCATGCCCGGGCGTTCGGGCTGATCTTTCGCAGGGAGAGATCGATCTTTTGGCTCCTATACAGAAGTAAAACTGCGGCATTGTCCTGACCCAGCAGTATCGTAATAATTGATCCCGAATCCCCATTGTCCGGCGACTGCAGAAGAGTTATGGTCTACAGCCATCGCTCGACTCCTTCTCGCTCAAGCTTACGGCTTCTCATGGGGCGCTTGTCGGTGGTGCGATTGGGGCAGCGCGCAGATGGTGTTGGAACTGGAAGACGTTGCGGAAGGTCTCGGCTTTCCGGAGGGGCCGGTCGCGATGTCGGACGGCTCTCTGCTTTTCGTGGATATAGCGAGAGAGACGCTCGCCCGGCTATCGCTGAATGGCCGGGTCGAGACTGTCGCTTCGTTGCCTGGCGGGCCCAATGGCGTGGCGATCGGCCCCGATGGCGCGGCCTATGTGTGTAACAATGGCGGCGTCTACAGCTTCGTGCCGTTCGGTGACGACCACATCACGGTCCCCGCGCCAGTGCGTCCGAACTATCGCGGTGGCTCGATCCAGCGGGTCGATCTCACGAGCGGCGACGTCACGCTTCTCTACGACGCTTATGAAGGCAAGCGGCTGCTTGCACCGGACGACATCGTCTTCGATGCAGCTGGCGGCTTTTGGTTCACCGACACGGGTTACCAGGAGCCGGACCTGCTCCGTACCGGTTCGCTCTATTACGGCGACATCCATGGCACACCGCTGAAGTGCGCCGCCTCGATCCCGACGGCGAACGGCGTGGGTCTCTCGCCGGACGGCAGGACGGTCTATGTCTCCGACACGATCTTCGGGCGGCTTTGGGCGCTCGACATTACTGGCCCTGGCACTGTGGCCGCCGGGCCGTTGCCGCAGATGCCCGGACGGGTCGTCGCGACCCTGCCGGGTTATCAATGGCTCGACAGCCTGAAGGTTGAGGCAGGCGGTCGCGTCTGCGTCGGAACGATCTTCAATGGCGGGATCACGGTCTTCGATCCGACTGTGGGGGAGAGCGAGGCCCCGCAGCACGTTGCGGTGCCGGACCTCTTCACAACCAACCTGTGCTTCGGTGGCGCGGACATGATGGATCTGTGGATCACGGCGTCGAGCACCGGCAGGATCTACAAGACCCGGTGGCCGCGTCCAGGCCTTCGCTTGGCTCACCAATGCTGACGGCTGCCGACGACGACAGCCGCCTCGCCGAGAAGCTGGTCGAAGCGCTCTACCGGCCCGACGGCAGCCGCGCCCTGCGACCGGTGCATGCGCTCGGCATCGGAGCGACGGGAACATTCGTCGCGTCGCAAATTGCGAGCGACTTCTGTGTGGCGGAACATTTCTCCGGCGAGCCGATCGCCACGACCGTCCGCTTCTCCAACGGATCGGGATGCGCAACGGCGCATGACGGATGGTCGGACGTGAGGGGGATGGCGACGCGCTTTCATCTTGCGGACGCCGCCGCGACCGACCTCGTCGCGATGACGCTGCCCGAATTCTTCACCGCGACGCCCGAAGCCTTTCTCGACTTCGCTGTCGCGGCCCGTCCGGCGCCGTATAAGGGCGAGTCCGTCTGGGGCAAGTTGCGCGCCCTGCTCCGCCTCGAATTGCCGCTGCGCAATCCCTATCCGGGCGAGACCATCAGCCCTGATTCCGGTGCGATCGCCTTTGCGGACGATCATCCGAACGCCCGCCTCGCCGTGTTCGGGGCAGCCGCGATCGGCGCTCCGCTCAGCTATGTCCGGGCTTCCTATCATGCGGTTCACACCTTCGTCGTTACGGGAAAAGACGGTACGCGGCGTCACGTGCGTTTCAGCTGGCAGCCAATTGCCGGTGTCGCCAATACGAACAAGTCCGAGACGCCGGTCGACAGCTACCTCTCGGCCGAGTTGCGGACACGGCTGGAAAAGGGGTCGGATCGCTTTTCGCTCGTCATGACGATCGGCGAGACGGGCGACGCCTTCGATGACCCCACGCGGCCCTGGCCGCCCCACCGCGTGCGCATCGCCATGGGCACGATGACGATTGAGGCCGTCGCCGACGATCAGGCCGAGGCGAGCGAGCGATTGAGCTTCAATCCCTGGCTTCTCGTCCACGGCATCGAGGCGTCCGACGACCCTGTCCTGCGCGTGCGCAAAGAGGCCTACAAGATTTCGAGCGCGCGCCGCGGCGGCGCGCCTTGCCCATTTGCGGGGGTCTGAAGGTATGTCGCTGGAAAGCCGCTTCGGCCGATACGTCGACGCTCTGCCCGAAAAGGCCTGGTTCAAATTCCTCGCGACGCATGTCGTGGTGCCGTACTGGAACTGGGGTGACCCCAAGCCGAAGCTGCCGGGCGGCCCGCGACCATCGACCCAGCCGAGCGAGAACGTGCAGCGCATGATGAATCTCGTCATGCCGCTTGCCGACACATCTTCCCTCGGTCGCGCCAAGGCGGTGATGGCCATCGCCCAGAACGCCGAAGAGATCTTCGCCGGTCTCGACAATGTCGGCACTGTCCACACGGCGCGCTTCGTCATCCTCGAGGACAATTTGTGCATGATCTCCGTCTATGACGGCGACTTCAGCAACTATATCCGCGACTTCATCGAAACGATCGGCTCGGTCTTCGACGACGTCATGTCCCTTGTGAAAGGTGGCGAAGTGCTCATTCCCACGGCGCAGAACGTCGATGCGTTCATCGATTGGGTGCACGAGCACGACCTGTTCCAGGCCCCCGACTTTCCCACGGAACTGTTTGCGCTCCAAGACGAGCGGGCGGGCAGGAAGCGGGGGACGCCGCACGAGCTGCGCTCCCTGCCGCGCGAACTGATCCTGCAGTTGCAGGCCAATCGCAACCTTTCGCTCGGCGGCGGCTACCGGGCTTATCCCGGAGTGTCGGCGGCGCAGGTGCGAAGCCGGTTCGGGATGGGCTGGTGAGCCAGTTTCCCGACCTCGCCGAGCTGCAGGGCAATATCCTGCACGGATACCGCCGGGCCGTGGTGCGCCATCTCGTGCTGGAGGTCGTGGACCGGGCGGCTGCGCAACGCTTTCTCGCCGCCAGCATCGCCGGCGACAGCTCCGATGTCCCCGCCATCACGCGTGGAACGATTCTGGAAAAGCTGCCGGATGTCTGCTTCAATCTGGGCTTGACCTACGAGGGCTTGCGAGCGCTCGGAACGCCGGCGACGCACTTGGCGTCCTTCCCGACCGAGTTCGTCGAGGGGATGACGCGGCGCGCTGCGAAGCTCGGAGATTTCGGCGCGAGCGCGCCGGAGAGCTGGCCGTCGCCCTTCGATCGACCGGAACGCGTCCACGTCGTCGCCACGCTGTATGCCGACAAGACCGCTTCGCTCGATCGAGCGACCGAGCAGGTTGAGAATTTCGCCGCAGGGTCGCATTCAGCTTTTGCCGTGGCCGGTGTCCGCGACGGGCGCAACCTCGACGGAAACAAGGTGATCTTCGGCTACCGAGACTCCATCTCGCAACCGAGCATCAGGAATGACGATATTCCCGACAGGGTAAGGGATCCACTGGGCACGGTCCTGCTGGGCTATCCGACGCGTTCCGAGGGAATCGTGTTTCGCGTACCGACGCCACCTGTGCTCGGCCGCAACGGTACCTTCAGCGTCTTCCGCGTCCTCGCCCAGGACGCATTCGGTTTCGAAGACTATCTTGATCGCGCCGCCGATGAACTCATCGCAGATCATGACGTCGATCGGTTGCTCGCGCCGGGTGCCGAAAAGCGTATCGGCAGCGACCTCACACAGCATGGCGCCTTGCGAGAGATCGTGGCCGCGCAGATGTGCGGACGCTGGCGCGATGGTACGCCCTATGCCGTTTCGCCCGATTGGCCCCTGTCCGGCTCGACGGAACTCGGCATGGAAGAGTCCGACGGAACGCCGCCCGGGTCCCGGGACTTGCGAAACGATTTCGACTACGGCCCAACCTCGCGCTGTCCCGTCGGCTCACACATGCGCCGCGTCAATCCGCGTGGCGGGCTGATCGTCCAACGGATCGCCAACCACACACGGCGCCTGGTGCGGCGCGGCATGACCTACGGTCCCGATTTCGATCCCGCCATCCGCGACGACGAGGAGCGCGGCCTGCTCGGCCATTTCATCGGCGCCAACCTCGGCGCCCAGTTCGAGGCCGTCATGTGCGACTGGCTGAATCTCGGCCTGCACCATCCCGATATCACCGGCTCCAATGATCCGCTGATCGGCGCGAACCAGCCGGAGACCAGCTGGTTCGACCTCACCGCGCGCGACGGCGGCGCGATCCGGCTACGCGGCTTTCCGCGTTTCGTCACGACGCGCGGGGGTTCCTATACGTTCCTGCCCAGCCTGCCCGCGCTCAGCTACTTGTCAAAGCTGCCCTAGCGGGCCCCGAGTTCGGCGAGTGCAGTTTCGATGCGCAACAGCATCGGCGATGCGCCGGACAATGCAACGATACGATGCGCCGCCGTCAGATGCTCAATCGCCGATCGCTTCCTTCCGCGGGCCCGGTTCACCATGCCCAGAACCATCTCCGCATGGCCGATATGTTGGCCATCAGCGTCGAATTGCGGATTCGAGCGTGCACGCTCGACCAACGCCAGGATGCGTCTCGGCCCAAATAGAAAAATTCCCGATAGCGAGAAGATGTTGCGCGCCAGCACACCAGGCGAGGCGTGGCCGGACCCGGACAAAATCGCCAGATGCGCCTCGCATAAGGTCAGACGGTTCCAGTCGGCGGCTACGCGGTAACCTTCTTTCTCGCGTTGCGCGATGCATCCCTCGATGTGGCGCAAACCGGCGCTGATACGTCCGTCCATGACCAGCGCGATGCCCTGCATCGTGTCCGGTCCGGTTAGGAAAAGCCCCCAATCCTGCTGCCTGCAGTATGCCACAAAGGCTGCAGCTTCCGCCGAAGCGCCCGGCACGCCCAGCACCAATCGGGAGGCATGGCGCGCGGCGCTGGCGATCGCTTTTTCGAACGGCGCCTTCGAAACCTCGAGCGCCTGCTCGGCCCTCTCCAGCGCCGACCCGTAGTCGTTGCTCATCATCGCGATGAGCGCCTGCATGGCGGTGCCGTAGCCAAGCGCCCGCGGATCGTTGGTTCGGTGACCCACGGCGATCATATCCAGGGCGACGTCGCGGGCTTGCGCCATTCGTCCGCGCGTGACGCTGTTCCAGCCGAGATGTGCCCGGAAGATGTTGCGAAGATAGGCGTCGTCAATGTCTGCCAGCAGCACTTCCGCCCGCTGGCGCTGGGCCTCGAAGGCTTCGCTGCTCAATTGTCCGCAATAGCAGGAAAGCGCTATCTCGCTCACGAGCGCGTAAGCGAGCGCGCGGTCGTCGTCGAGCCGGGCCGTCATCGCCGATAGTTCGTGCTGGACATCGAGAGCGGTGTGATATCGGCCGCACCAGATCAGGCAGAATATGTAGTGGTGCAGGAAATAGGCGTGTTCGCGGCTGTCGCCGAACCCCTCGAGGATCGGTCGCACCTCCGAGGCCAGTTCCAGCATCGTCGTCACTTGCAGCGAGATGTTTGACGAAAGCGCATAGTCGGCGAGAAAGGCGGCGAGTTGTTCCGGCTCGGCGCATGCTGGGTCGCGCCTGTAAATCGCGATCGCCGAGGCCAAATACCCATTGGCCTCGCCGAGAGAGAAGACACTCAGGCTGCTGGCCGCCGCGCGGGCGGTGTAGGTGAAGGCCAGATCGGTGCAATCGGTGTGGGCGTAATGGTAGGCCAGCGTCTGGGCGATCTCGGACAGCCGCCCCGCATGACGATTTTCCAGCGCCCGTGCGACGGCGAGGTGAAGGGCAGTGCGCCGGTCCGACAGGAGACTGTGATAGACCGTGTCGCGCATGAGAACATGCCTGAAGGCGTGGCTTGACGAGCCCGGTTCACGATCGATGATCCCCTGTGAATGCAACCGATGCAACGCGGCCCCCGAATCCACGAGCCCAACGACGCTTGCAAGAAGGCCAGGGTCAAAACGACGTCCGATAGCCGCGGCTGCCTGCAGGAGCGCGCGGTCCTCCGGTTCCAGCCGGTCCATCCGGGCGGCAAGAAGGCCATGAAGGCTTTCCGGCAAGGCGGTGTGGCCGATTTCGTCGTCGTACTCCACCCGGTCGCCCGCGACGCGCAATGCCCCTCGATGGAGCAGTGAATTCAACAATTCCTCGACGAACAGGGGGTTACCGCCCGCGCGTTCGCCCAACTGCCGCACCAATGCGTCCGGCAGCTCGGCGACGCCAAGCTGCGCGCGAGCCTTGTCGCCGACATCATCGATGGCGAGCGGTTCGAGCCACAGCGTCGTCACGGAATGACGGTTGCACCATTGGGGGTCATGGAGCGGCCGTCGCGTCTGAACGATCATGAGGTTCGGCTGGCCGCCTTCGACCAGCGCCAGCAGCAGTTCCGCCGACGCGCCGTCGATCCAGTGAATATCTTCCAACAAGATGACGACATGCGTGTCGCGACACCGCTCCGCAAGCAAGGCTGGCAGCAGGTCGCGGGTGCGTAGCCCGATGAGGACGCCGTCCATCCCGTCGAGCGCGCCCGGCGGCACGTCCAGTTCCAGCAGATTGAAAAGCAAGGCGAGATTCTCGGTCGAATGCAGGCCCGATGCTCGCAACCCCACTTCCAGCTTGCGCGAGATCTCGTCGAGTGGATCCTCGGTGGCGATTGCGAAGGCGCTGCGCATGACTTCGATGAAGGGAAGGAAGGGCGTCCGCTGCCCGATTGCCGAACATTGGCCGGTAAGAACCAGCAGATTCCGGTCCCCTACCCGCTGCAGGAACTCGAAGCTCAGGCGGGTCTTGCCAAGGCCGGCGTCACCAACGATGTCAACGAGCTGCAACTCTTCACGCGATGCCTCGAGCGCTTCCAACAGGGACGTGACCTCCGCGTCACGGCCAACGTGAAGCCCCAGGCCGCGCGAAACCGAGGCGGTAAAGCGCGTCGCATCCTCGCGCACCGCATTCAGATGCCAGAGTATCTGCGGCGTCGAAATGCCCTTTATGGGGTGTTCGCCTTCATAGCTTACCTCGGCCAGCCATTCGACCAGCCGTCGCGTGGCATCGCAAATAAGGCAGCCGCCTGAAGGCGCGAGCTTCTGCACCCGTGAAGCCAGATTCACGCAATTGCCGACAACGGTCAGCGGTCCCGTCTCTCCTTCGACCGAGGCCATGACGACGATGCCTGAACTGACGCCCACGCGCATCTGCGGGCGGACACTGAACGCCGCCTCAAAGCTCTCGGCAGCTTGCGCGAATGCGGTTTGGATCCACAGCGCCGCCCTACAGGCTCTCAAGGCGGCATCTTCCTGCGCATCGGGAACGCCGAAAATCGCCATGACGCTGTCACCACCGAAGGCGCGAACAGCGCCGCCGTATTTCTGCACGGCCTCTGTCAGTCGATCATAGACCATGCGCGTGAACGCGAGTGACTGCTCCTCCCCCAGCTGCTCTATAATGGCGGTGTAGCCCACCATATCTGCAAAGAGCACGGTAGCTAGACGACGTTCTCCCGCCTGCATCGTCCCCTCCGAGACCTTCGCAGATTGCTGCGTAGTCCGGATTGTAGGACCAAGGAAAACTCACGCAAAGCGATATTTCGCAAGACGTCGTTGCTCAGTAACTGAACCGCACCGACTTTGCGGAAAGTCGATTGGCCTGATACTCGGCCTGTCCCACAGAAGTTGATCTGCTCCCCGAGGCACTAGATCGTTCTGAACTGAAGTTTTCCGCCCCAGCATTCCCCGCCGAAAGAGCGGAGAGCGATAAAGGCACGTCGGTTTTCGGACGCCCGGAGGCGTTCATCCTGAAGCAGGCCGCGGACGGCATGCCGGTGGCAGCTCGCGCACCCGGAGACCGTCTATGAACCGTCCTGCCAAAAGAGCTTCGAGCCGGTCGCCCGATGTTCCGGATGGCTGGGGCCGATGCAGCAGCCTGAGACGCCTTGACGTAGCCTCACGTCATGGCGAGAACCGCATATCAATGCCAATGCCCTACAGGTGTTGGTGCTCTCCATACATGCTTCTCAGACAAGGCGGTCGGCTATGGGAATTGTCGCGAAGGCGACTGAAGTCGTGGGTGGGGCTGTCGCGCTCGTCAGGCGCCTTGGTTCTCCGTCGCATCAAGCCGTCGGGCTGACACCCCAGATTCCGGAGGCGCGGAAACAGGGAATCATGACTTTGAAACTTCCCGCGGCGGAGGGCTGGAAGGAGGGGCGCCTGCCCACCTGCGCGCCGGGGCTTCAGGTCAATGCCTTTGCGTCGAACCTCGATCATCCTCGCTGGATCGAGGTCCTGCCGAACGGCGACGTCCTCGTGGCGGAGTCGAAGGAACAGCCGGAGCGGCCGCGCACCCTCATGGACCACGCTCAGCAGGCCACGATGCGCCGCGTCAAGGCGGTCGGCCGCAGCGCCAATCGTGTTACCCTCTGGCGTGACGCGGATGGGGACGGTGTCGCCGAGCGCCGCGAGGTCTTCGTGGAAAACCAGAACCAGCCCTTCGGCATGGCGCTGGTCGGCGACCGGTTCTATCTCGGGAACACGGACGGCATTCGGTGCTTCGACTACCGGCCAGGCGAAACGAGCCTCACGGGCGGTGGTGAAAAGCTCGTCGACTTCAAGCCGCACGGACACTGGACCCGCAGCCTGATCGTCTCGCCGGATCGGGCGAAGATCTACGCCGGCGTCGGATCGCTGTCCAACATCGGCGACAAGGGGATGGCGGCGGAAGAGGGTCGCGCGGCGATCTGGGAACTGGACGTCGCCACCGGAAAGGCACGGATTTTCGCCTCCGGGCTGCGAAACCCGGTCGGAATGGCCTTCGAGCCGGTCACGGGAAAGCTCTGGACCGTCGTCAACGAGCGCGACGGGCTCGGAGACGAAACGCCGCCCGACTACCTTACGTCTGTCGAAGAGGGCGGGTTCTACGGCTGGCCCTATTGCTACTGGGGCAGGACCGTGGACGACCGTGTCACGCAGGCTCCGGACCTCGTCGCCCGTGCCATCCAGCCGGATTATGCTCTCGGCGGCCACACGGCATCGCTTGGCCTCTGCTGGATGCCGAGCGGCACCTTGCCGGGGTTCGGCGAGGGCATGGTGATCGGCCAGCACGGATCGTGGAATCGTTCGACGCTCAGCGGCTACAAGCTGATCTTCGTCCCCTTCGAGAATGGCGCGCCGAGCGGACCGGCTCGCGATATCCTGTCCGGCTTCCTGTCCGAGGACGAGAAACTTGCCTATGGGCGTCCCGTCGGCGTGGCGATCGGCCCGGACCGCAGGTCGCTGCTGATGGCGGACGATGTGGGAGACGTCATCTGGCGCGTGACCGCCGTGTGACGCAGTCGGTCTCACCGCAGTGGTGATCGCGGCGGGTGAAATAAGCCGTGGGCCTGGAACGGTCGCATGAAGGCGATCTTGATCATGCAGGAGTCTTGCCTGTGAGCCACCGACCCGATGGTTGAGCGATCGCGTCGGGTTGGGTCGGGGAAACAGGAGTGAAGATCGGTCTCGGTAGACCGTTGGCGACGCGATTGACGCCTGCGGAGCGAACGAATAGCGATGCGATTGTCATTGTCGCGCGGCAAGTATCGTTCCTTTTCCGACGATACGCCAAGAACCCGGGTCCTTGACGACGTGGACAGCACGTTTGATCGTTGCCGACGGGAAACGTCCGTCTCGGCAGGCGTCGCCAGAGGCAGAAGCCGATGAGGGCCTTCGGGGCAGGCCCTTCGATCATGACGATGCAGTTGGAGGGGTAGACAGCTTTGACGGCATTTCAGCGCCACAATGTGACCTTGGCCGGCACCGGGGCAACGTCGATGGTGTTCGCACATGGCTTCGGCTGCGACCAGAACATGTGGCGGTTCGTGGCTCCTGCTTTTGAAGGCCACTATCGAACCGTCCTGTTCGATCATATCGGCGCCGGCAGATCTGATCTGACGGCCTACGACCCGGAGAAGTATGCCTCGCTCGACGGATATGCCGACGACGTTGTCGCGCTTTGCCGGGAAGTCGGCGTCGAGCACGGTGTCTTCGTGGGCCATTCTGTCAGCGCGATGATCGGCGTTCTTGCTCTCAACAAGGCGCCTGACCTGTTCGATCGATTGATCCTGATCGGCCCGTCACCGCGATATATCAACGATGGAGACTATGTCGGTGGCTTCACCGAGCCTCAGATTGCCGAGTTGCTGGACTTCCTCGACACCAATCATCTCGGATGGTCGCAAGCCATGGCCCCGACGATCATGGGGAATCCCGACCGGCCAGAGCTGAGCGAAGAACTCACGAACAGCTTCTGCCGCACGGATCCCGATATCGCCAAGCGCTTTGCCCGCGTCACGTTTCTCTCCGACAACCGGGCGGATCTCTCGCACATCAAGGTCCCGGCTCTGATTCTCCAGTGCTCTGACGATGTCATCGCGCCGACCAGCGTGGGTGAATACGTTCACAACAACATTGCAGAGAGCCAACTCGTGACGCTGGACGCCGTTGGACACTGTCCGAACCTCAGCGCCCCTGAGGAAACGATCGCGGCCATGAAGGCTTTCCTCTGAGGGTGCGAGGGTGAGCCGAACCAACAACTCCGAAGACGATGATCTGGAAGATCTGGAGGACCTCTTTGAGAGTGCGCCGTGTGGCTATGTGTCGGCGGATGCGAAAGGCCGGATCACCAAGGTCAACCGGACCCTGCTCGCATGGCTGGGGCATGAGCGAGCTCAACTTGACGGGCAACGGTTCCAGGACCTTCTGAACATCGCGGGGAAGATCTATTACGAGACGCATTTCGCCCCGCTGTTGAGAATGCAAGGCTTCTTCAATGAGGTTGCGCTCGACCTTGTTCGCGCGGACGGCACCGCCTTCCCCGTCCTGGTCAACGCTGTCGAGCGACGCGACGACGCCGGAGGCGTGCGGTTCATCCGCATGACGGTGTTCAATGCATCCGACCGCCGACGGTACGAGAAGGAGTTGCTCGAGGCACGCAACGCCGCAGAACAGGCGAGTGCAGAACTGCGCGATCTCAACCTGACATTGGAGCAGCGGATCAACGATGCCGTCCAAGAGCGTCTCAGGGCCGAGGACCAGATCCGACAGATGCAGAAGATGGAGGCCGTGGGGCAACTCACTGGCGGCATCGCACACGACTTCAACAACATGCTGGCCATCGTCATCGGCGGATTGAACCTCGTTCAGCGCAGGCTCGCCAAGGGCGACACCGATGTCGGCAAGTTCATCTCGGGCGCAATGGAGGGAGCCAACAGGGCCGCGACCCTGACGCAGCGCCTGCTCGCCTTCTCGCGCCAGCAGCCCCTGTCGCCGCAGGCTCTGAAGGCGAACGACATGGTCTCGGAGATGTCCGAGCTCCTGCGTCGGACGTTGGGCGAGACGATCCAGATGGAGACGGTGCTGGCAGGCGGGCTCTGGCAAACCTTTGCTGATGCCGGTCAGCTTGAGAATGTGGTGTTGAACCTCGCGGTCAACGCGCGCGACGCCATGCCGGATGGCGGGCGGTTGACGATCGAAACCGCGAACTGCCACCTCGACAGCGCCTATGCAGCAGAGCACGGCGTAGCAGAAGGACAATACGTTCTGGTCGCAGTGACGGACAACGGCAGCGGCATGCCGCCTGAGGTTGCCGCCAAGGCGTTCGACCCCTTCTTCACGACCAAGGGCGTCGGCAAGGGCACCGGCCTGGGGCTGAGCCAGGTCTTCGGCTTCGTGAAGCAGTCCGGCGGGCACGTGAAGATCTATTCCGAGCCGGACCATGGCACGTCGGTGAAGATCTATCTCCCCCGGTACTACGGCAACGCCGAGGCTCCCGTGCGCACGTCGGCTCGTGGCGTTCCATACGGGACATCGTCCGAAGTCGTCCTTGTCGTGGAAGATGACAGGAGGGTCAGAGAACTGGCGGTTCAGATGCTTCGTGATCTCGGCTACGGCGTTCTTGAGGCCGAAGACGGTGTCTCCGGGCTACAGGCACTGGACCGGCATCCGGAGATTTGCCTGCTCTTCACCGACGTTGTCATGCCGGGCATGAGCGGGCGCCTGTTCGCCGATGAGGCCCGGCGGCGAAAGCCCGAACTTCGGGTTCTGTTCACGACGGGATATTCGCGCAATGCGATCGTGCACAATGGCGTGCTGGACCCGGGTGTGCATCTTTTGCCAAAGCCGGCCTCGCTCGAACAGTTGGCTGTGAAGGTGCGTCAGGTCCTGGATGAGTAGAGGGAATCCGTATTCCGGTTGGTTTGAGCGTCGATGGGAACGCTCGCTATTTCCGGACATAGCCTGAGAATGGCTGATTCCGGCCGACCGACAGCGGTCAGAGTCCGCTGACGGGCGACTACAGAGATGGCCTCGTGACCGTCGAGATCGGCACCGCTGGGCGCGATGCCGCGGGTCCGGCGTACGGTCGAGCGCATCGCTGTTGCTCGCGGCCCCGGACCCTGGTTCGAACCAACTCAGCTGAAGAGCATGCCGCCGTTGATGTCGACATTCGCGCCCGTGACGAAGGACGCCTCGTCGCTGGCGAGGAAACAGACCATGTTGGCGACGTCTTCCGACCGGCCCTGGCGCTTCAGCGGGGTTGCCGCCTCGACGTTCTTGCGCACTTCGGGCTTGGTGAAGATGTTGTGGAAGTCGGTGTCGATCATGCCGGGACACAGCGCGTTGACGCGGATGTCCGGACCGAGTTCCTTCGCCAGACCGCGGGTCATCGCCATGATGGCGCCCTTGGAGGTGGCGTAGGCGACCGCCCCCGGTCCGCCGCCGTCGCGGCCTGCCTGGCTCGCGATGTTGACGATGGCGCCCTTGCTCATGTGGGCGAGAACCGCCTTGGTCATCAGGAACGTGCTGGTGACGTTCAGGTCCATGACGGCCTGCCAATGCTCCAGCGGCATCTCGCCGACGGTCTTGCGGGCGATCAGGCCGCCGGTGTTGTTCACCAGGATGTCGACGGTGCCGTAGGTCTCGACGGCCTTCGCCACCAGCGCGTCGACATCTTCCGGCTTGCTCAGATCGCCCTGCACCGCGATCGCCTGCCCGCCGGCTGCCGTGATCGCGTCCACCGTGGCATGGGCGCGGTCGGCGCTGGCGAAATAATTGATGACGACGTTGGCCCCTTCCCGGGCCAGTCGGATCGCGCAGGCGCTGCCGATATCGCGGCCGCCGCCCGTCACGATTGCTGTCTTGCCACTCAGTGTCATCTCATCTTCCTTCTGTTCGTGCTGCGTGCAGCGATGTGTTCGTTGAACCGGATGGGCGTCGGGGCGCCCGGCACAAGGGTTTCTCATACGCCGTTCGCGCCGGCGTCTGGCTGGCGATCCGCGCCCCTATCCCGCGGCAGCGAGAACCGGGCGCCGACACGGCTGTCGGCCCGAAGCTGCGCCTCGTCAGTTGAGGAGCGAGGGAAGCCAGAGCGAAATGCCCGGCACGTAGGTCACCAGCAGCAGGGCCGCGAGAATGGCGAGGTAGAAGGGCCAGATCGTCCGCATGGCCGCTTCCAGCTTGATCCGCCCGACGGCGCAGCCGACGAACAGGCAGGTTCCCACCGGCGGCGTGCAGAGCCCCAGGCCGAGATTGATCAGCATCATGATGCCGAACTGGGTCGGGTCCATGCCGAGGCCCCTGGCGATCGGCAGGAAGATCGGCGTGCAGATCAGGATCAGCGCGGCCATGTCCATGATCATGCCGAGGACCAGCAGGATCACGTTGATCATCAGGAGGATCATGATCGGGTTGTCGGAGATCGAGACCAGCAGCATGCTGAGCTTGGTCGGCACCTGGTAGAGCGCCAGGAGATAGGCGAAGGAGCTGGCGAAGGCGATCAGGATCATCACCATGGCGGTCGTGCGAACGGCACTCGCCAAAGCGATGAGGAAGGAATTCAGCGTCAGGCTGCGATAGTAGAAGGCGGTCAGCAGAACCGCATAGATCGCGCCGAAGGCACCGGACTCGGTGACCGTGAAGACGCCCGAGAGCGTTCCGCCGACGATGATGACCGCCGTCATGAAGCCGGGAATGGCATCGGCGGCCGTCCGGCCGACCACGCCCCACCCCGGGAACGGCTCGGCCGGGTAATTGTGCTTCACCGAGATGATGTAGGCGGCCACCGCAAGGCACACGCACATCAGGATGCCCGGCAGCACGCCGGCGAGAAACAGGCCGGAGACGGAGATGCCGCCGCCGGCCGCCACCGCGAAGATGATCATGTTGTGGCTGGGCGGGATGACGATCCCGGCGATCGACGACGTCACCGTCACATTGACCGCGAAATCGGGCCGGTAGCCGCGTTCCTTCATCACCGGGATCAGCAGCGAGCCGAGGGCCGAGATATCCGCCACGGCCGAGCCGGAGATGCCGCCGAACAGCATCGAGGAGAAGATGTTGACCATGGCCAGGCCACCGCGCAGATGGCCGACGATCGCCGAGGCGAGCTTCACCAGCCGGCTGGCGATCCCGCCATGCAGCATGATCTCGCCGGCGAAGACGAAGAAGGGAATGGCCAGGAGCGAGAAGACGGACACGCCGGCGGTTGCCCGCTGGAACGTGATCAGCGTCGGGAATCCCTCGTACCAGAAGGCCGCGGCCGCCGCGATGCCCATGGCGAAGGCGACCGGCGCGCCGATGATCACTCCGGCGCCGAAGACGCCGAGCAGAATGGCAAGTCCCACGTTCAGAGATCCTTGAGTTCGGCTTCGGGATTCCAGTCACGGAAGGACAGGATCCGCAGAAGTCCGCGGGTGCCGGAAAACAGCATGACAAGGCCGCCGCAGGAGGTGATCGCCAGCGTGCGGAAGCTCTCCGGTATCCGCAGCATCGGAAGCAGCGTGTCCCAGCCGAACTGCATCAGCGTGATCCCGGCAACGAGCATCGTCGCGCCGAAGGCAGCCAGGCAGACATCGATGGCGATCATCACGATCTTGCGCGCCGTCGGCGGCAGCATGTCGCGAAACAGCGTGACCCCGATATGAGTGTCTTCCTGAACCCCGACCGCCGCGCCCAGGAACGCGATGTAGCAGATGAGCAGAAGAGCCAGCTGCTCGACCCATGTCGGCGTGACGTTCAGGACATAGCGGCCGAATACGAGCCAGCCGAAACTCGCGATGAGCAGCGCCAGGGCGGCTGTCGCGACGATCATGCAGGCCTTGCGGAGGTGCTCGAGCGTCCGCCGGAGCGTCAGAACGGGGAATGTGGATGGCGTCATGGCTGCCTCGGACGATGCGGGCGGCAGGGCGGCCGCTCCGCCTCCGCAGGGAGACGAAGCGGCATATTCGACCTCGACGGAGCTCAGTCCGCTTCGCGGATCATGTTGACGAGGTCGGTCATGCCCGGATTGTCGGCGAGATACGCCTCATAGACCGGTGCCATCGCGTCCTAGAACGCATCCTTGTCGGCGATGGTGTTCACCTCGGTGCCGCCCGCCTTCACCGTTTCCAGGCTGGCCGCCTCGCGCTCGTCCCAGAGCTTGCGCTCCATGGCGGCGCTGCTGCGGCCGGCCGCAATGACGATGTCCTGCTGCTCGGGCGTCAGCTTGTCCCAGGCCTTCAGGCTCATGCACAGGCATTCGGGAATGATCAGATGCTCGGTCAGCGAGTAGTATTTCGCGACTTCGTAATGGTTCGTGGATTCGTAGGATGGCGGGTTGTTCTCGGCCCCGTCCACGACGCCGGTCTTGATCGACTGGTAGACCTCCGCGAAGGCCATGGGCGTGGCGTTGCCGTCCATCGCCTCGACCATCTTGACGAAGAGATCGTTGCTCATCACCCGGACCTTCAGGCCCTCGACATCGGACGGTGCGTTGATCGGCTTCACCGAATTGTAGAAGGACCGGGCGCCCGCGGAGTACCAGCCGAGCGGCACGATGCCCTTGGCCTTCATCCCCTCGCCGATGGCGTCGCCGACCTCGCCGTCCATCAGCTCGTACATCTGCGGCACGCTCTTGAAGATAAACGGCAGGGCCGTGACGTTCGCTTCCGGAACCGCCTGCCCCATAGGGCCGAGATTGAACTCGCCGAAGTCGATCACCCCGAGCCGGACCTGCTCGATCGCGTCGGGCTGATCGCCCAGGACGCCGTTGTGATAGATCTTGGAGGTGACCTCGCCGCCCGTCTTCTCGGCCACTTCCGCGGCAAACGCCTCCATGGCGATCGAGACGGGATAGTCCTCCACATGGATGTTCCAGCCGCGCAGTTCGGCAGCCGACGCGGCTCCGCCCAGCGTGGCGAATGCCATCAGCGCGGTCAGCGCGGTTCCGGCGGCAGCGCGGCGGCGCAATGTCTGGGTCACGGTCATGTTTCCTCCCTGTTTGGTTCGGATTCCGCGGCCGCAAGGCCTCCACCACGCCGGTCCGCGAAACGTCATCGACCATGCTCAGCGATGGCCTGCACTAACTTGTATACTAGTCGACTATCTAATTGTGAAGCACAAGTTTGCACCCGACCGCGATGCGTCCGCAGCGCCGGGCGTCAAAGGATGATCTGAGCGTGGAAGGGTGCCGCGTCTGCGTGTCAGGCCACGGCAGCGCTTCGCGCCCCATCGACCGGCCACCCGGACATGAGTGGAAGCCCGTTCGCAAAGCTCTGCCAGGCCGCGCCGCGCAAGCGGTCGAACGGCAAAGACGACCGGTCACCGCGCCGCCTGTGACGCGATCGGCGATGCTTCGGATGACATGGGCGGTCGGCGCGTCGCGGCTCGGCCGACGCCCGGGGATCGACTACGGACGGTGCGCGAGGTGCGTCACGACGGCGACGCGTTCAGTCCGCGTCGTCGAAGTAGGATGCGTGCTGCTGCCGGATCAGTTCGATCGTCGAGTCGAGACGTGTCAGATGCAGCATGCCCGCAGCGACGGCCTCTTCGGGGCGCTGCGCCTTGACCATCTCGGCGATCTGCTGGTGATCCTCGACGAGCTGCGGCATGCGGTCTTCCTTGGACAGCGACAGCATGCAGAGCCGATCGACCTTGGCTTTCTCCGTCGCGATGACGTCGAACGCATAGTCGACGCCGGCGATCTCGCAGAGCGTCCTATGGAACTCGTAGTCCAGCGTGATGAAGCCTTGCGAGTCCGACCGGCTCAGGGCGCTGCGCTGCTCTTCGAGACTGAGGTCCAGCCGCCGGGCATCCTCGTCCCCGCAGTATCTGGCGGCCCGCCGCAGCACCTCGGATTCCACCGAGGCGCGGACGAAACGCGCCTTCTCGATGCCCTTGTTCGAGAAGCGCTTCACCTCGGTCGATCGCTGTGGGCGGATCAGCAGGAGATCGAGATTGGCCAGCCGGTTGAACGCGTCCCGGACCGGTTGGCGGGACACGCCGAAGCGGGCGGCGATCTCGGTTTCGGAAATCTTAGCGCCCGGCAGGAGCCGCAACGAGACGATCTCGCCGTAGAGATAGCTGGTGATCCGGTCCATGCCGGTGCGGCGATCCCAGGCCTGCGTTTCGTCCATCATGTGCAGTGCTCTCATCGCTGGCTCTTGCCCGAAACCGGGCGCACATTCCTGTTCAGGGGCCAACGCATGCGGATGATCATGGCGTTCGGGTCTGCTCGTGGTTCGGACACGGCCCGGCATTGGGGTCGAAGGCGCCGGTCGCGAAACGGTCGCAGATCGGGCACAGAGCTTATAGCCCCGAATGCCGCATTTCATGCAACACTTACCAAGCTCGAGACCGGCAGCCCTCCCCTCCCCTAGACGAGACCGTTGATCGTCCGCAGGAGGGCTTCGCGTTTGTCGGCGTCCTGCGCATCGGCATGGGGGAAGGCGAAGCGGCGACCGTCATTGTCGTAGTATCGGCCGGATGCGCTGGCGAACTCGTCCGACGTGGCGGCGCGCGAGAGGATGTCGACACCGATGCCGATGTCGTTTCCGCTCGTTCCGAAGGCGGCCTTGACCATCTTGGTGCCCAGCAGCGAGCCCGGATTGACGGCGACGACGACCGGTCCCTCCTCACCCAGCTCGTCGGCCATTGCGCGCGACCACATGGTCAGCGCCAGCTTGCTCTGGGCGTAGGCTGCTCCGTCGGACAGGCGCTTGCCGCCTTTCAGGGCCTCTAGGTCGACGGGCGCCTGGGCGGCGGAGGAGAGATTCACGATCCGCGATCCCCGCCCCATGATCGGCAGGAGCTCGCGGGTCAGCACGTAGGGGGCGATCGTGTTGACCGCGAAGCGCATGTCGAGCCCCTCGGCGGTCACCGTCTCCGCCGTGCCGTAGACGCCGGCATTGTTGATCAGCACGTCGAGACTGTCGTGCCGGTCCCGGACCGCCTTCGCCAGCGATCGCACCGCGTCCGGCCGGGACAGATCGGCCCTGTAGGTCTCAACCGACGCGCCGTCGGGCATGGCGTTCGCAGCCGCCGCCAGTCTGTCGGCGCTACGGCCATGCAAGAGGATCGTATGGCCGTCGACGGCGAGCTTCTTCGCTGTTTCCAGCCCGATACCATCGGTCGAACCGGTGATCAGAATGGTCTTGGACATGGTGGACATCCTCAGTTCGAGAAGGCTGGCAATAGCTCGCCGGCCAGGCGTTTCATGGTGGTTTCGGTATCCGCACGATTGAAGCGCAGGTTCAGCGCAACATGGTTCACGCCGATCGCCTCGCGCGACTTCAGGTAGCGTGCCAGATGGCGCATCCCCAGTCGCAGGCCGAGATGGATCGGCTGGGGCGGTGCGTCGGGATCGTCCTCCAGGTCGAGATAGAGGGGTTCCATCGCCGGTTTCGCGGCGCTGCCCGCATTGTCCGTCCGGGTTCGCCAGTCGCCAATGATCCGCGCCTGCGTGACCGCGTCGCGCGGATAGAGCATCCAGCCATCGCCGTGGCGTGCGATCCATTCCGGATCCTGCTGGCTGCCTCCGGTGACGAGAAGCGGCAGCCGCTCGCCGGCCGGCTTGGGCAGCATGTCGATGCCGCCGTCCAGACTGCCGAACCGGCTGTCGAAGGCCGGGGCGGCGGCGGCCATGTGCCTGATATAGTCGTAGCTCTCGCGGAACCGCATGCCGCGCTCGGCGAAAGACATGCCGGTGGCCGGAAACTCGTCGGGCCGGTCGCCCGATGCGATACCGAGAATGAGCCGACCGCCCGACAGCACATCGACGCTGGCCGCCGCCCGCGCGACATGCGCGGGATGGCGCAGCGGCAGAACCACGCTGGCCACGCCGAGGGCAATCCGCTCCGTCATCCCGGCCAGAAGGCCGAGATAGACGAACGGATCGTAGGTCTGGCCCGCATCGCCGAAGGACGGAACGTTGAACGGCACGTCGCGCAGCCACAACGCCGCAAAGCCCAGTTCGTCCGCCAGCCGCACCCGCTCGAGATGCCGCGTCATCGAGGGCACGGCCCGTGTTGCATAGGTTTCCAGGGGCACGACGAGCCCCAGGGTGAGCCGGTTCGGCCGGAACACCGCATTGTAGGCGCGGTTGATCGTTGGAAAGTTCCGGCTTGTAACGCGGTCCAGCATGTCAGGCTTTCGCTCTCTCACCCATGTTCGGCTCTCGCCGCAGCGAGAGAAGGCGCCCCGCCTCGCCGTCAGGCCGACGGTGGCGCCCCTCCGGCGCTCAGTTGGCCAGGGCGTCCTTGCCTTCGACCAGCACGTGATGGCTCACCGAGCCCTCGGTGCGCGCCTTGAGATGCGGGCTGTATTCCGGATCGTTGACGAACGCCTCGGCGGCTTCTTTCGACGGCCACTCGATAATGATCTGGAGGGCGGCATCGTCCCGGTCGCCTTCCAGACGTTCGTGGTTCGAGGTGCGCGCGAGGAATTTCCCGCCATGGGCAGCGACCCGCTGGTTTGCGACGGGAAGGTAGTCGGCGACCCACTCATCCGTCGTCGGCGTGACCGACAGGACGGAATAGTAGGGGGTGGATTCCTGGGCGGCAGCCGTGGAGATGGCCGAAGCCAGCACGGATGCGAGGATGAGCGTCTTCATGGTTCGTTTCCTTTGTTGAGGTGGGTCGAAATGATGCGCGTCAGTTCACGTCCTGGATGTCGACCACGAGGTCGTTCCATTTGCGCTGGTTCTCCATGTCGAACTGGGCAGCGTTGTCGTCGGCCCAGGTGAAGCGCTTCAGCGTCGGCGTCTGGCTGGTGCTCTGATAGAGCCAGTAGGCTTCCGCCTTGAGTGCCTCGTCGATCGGCTTGTCGATGGATTCGTAGACCATCCGCTTGCAGGCCGTGATCGACCCGGCGGGCCACAGCGCGATCCGCTCGGCCAACTCCTGCACGAAGGCGCCGATCTCATCGGGGTCGAGCGCGCGGTTGATCGTGCCGATCCGCTCGGCTTCGTCCGCGTCGAAGTCCCGGGCACTGAGAACGACTTCCAGAGCCCGGCCAAGACCCGTCTGACGCGCCATGCGAGAGGCCCCGCCCCCACAGGGCAGAATTCCCATGGCTACTTCCATCTGCATGAAGCGGGCCTTTCCGCGTGCGGCGAAGCGCATATCGCAGGCCAGAGCGAATTCGTGGCCACCGCCCCGCGCGAACCCTTCGATCTTGGCAATGGTCGCCTGCGGAACGCGGCTGATCCGTTCCAGCACTCGCTGCAGGTCGAGCAGTACGACCTCATCACGAGCGACAGCCTTGTTCGACATGACTTTCAGGAACTCGGTATCGGCATGGGCGACGAATATCTCGTCGTTCGCCGACTGGAACACGACGACTTTCAGCGTACGGTCGGCCTCCAGCTTCTGGGCGAGCATGTCGAGATCGGCGATCATCGGCAGGCCCTGAATGTTCACCGGCGGATAGTCGAACGTGACCCAGGCCACGGCCCCCTGGATCTCGACATGGAATGTCCTGAAGCCTTCGTAGCGGAATGCCGGTTTCATCACTGTCCTCCCGTGCTGACCTTTGGAAGGTTCGCTATTTCCGAAAGCGGAGTAAATCGCGCATACTGTGATTCAGTATTTGCGATACGGATATAATCGATGGATACCGACAATCTACGTCTGTTCGTCCTCGCTGCGGAGCGGCTGAACATCAGCGCGGCGGGCCGCGCTCTCGGGATGACGCCGGCGGCGGCTAGCACCCGGCTCGCCAAGCTGGAGCATTCGCTCGGCGCGGAACTGCTTCACCGATCGACGCGCAAGGTCTCGGTGTCGATCGAAGGGATGGAGTTCCTGCCTTTTGCGCGCGAGATCCTCGCTCAGCAGGATGCGGGCCTCGCCGCGCTGGGGCGGGGCAACCCGACCATCACGGGCACCTTGCGTTTTGCCGCCTCATCTACCTTCGCGGTCGAATATATCGCACCGCTGGTGCCCGACTTCCTCGACAGCTATCCGCATCTGAAGCTCGATCTGCGGCTGTCGGATGCGCCCTTCGATCTCATCGAGGGATCGTTCGACCTGGCGCTCCGCAGCGCCCCGCTGGCGGATTCGTCGCTGAAGGCGCGTCGCTTGGCCGACGATACGCGCGTCCTTGTCGCCGCGCCGGCCTATCTCGCCCGGAACGGGACGCCGACAAAGGCCTCGGACCTCAGGGACCATCGTCTCATCGGCTTTCGCAACGCCCTGCCCCGACCGCTGCGCGGGGCGCAGGGGACCGACCAGACCTTCGATCCGGGGGCAACGAACTGCCGGCTGATCGTCGACGATGGTGCGAGTCAGAAAGCCGCGACGCTGGCTGGCGCGGGTATCTCGATGAATTCGCTCTGGTGCATTCACCGCGAACTGGCGGCGGGCACGCTGGTCCGGGTTCTGGCCGACCACGAGATCGACGATGGTTCCGTCCTGTGGCTGGTCTATCCGAAGTCGAATGTCCTCTCGCCCAAGGTGCGGGTGCTGATCGACTTTCTGGTCGACCGGATCGGCCGCAACCCGCCCTGGCTGCAGGCATAACTGCCGCCGCCGCTCAGCGAACGCCGGCAATTATGTCGGATATGCGAAAACTGAACTCGGGAATCCGCCGTTTATCGCTTTTTCTGCCGGTGTAGCTTCGTTGGGAAACCAGCCAATGGAGCATGACCATGCAGACGATGATCCTTGAAGAATACGGGCCGACCGCTGCATTCCGACCCCGGGAGCAGGCCAGGCCGTCGGCGTCCGAAGGGCATGTCGTGGTTCGCATCGCGGCGACCAGCATCAACACGATCGACATGATGATCCGCAGCATGGGACCCGATCTGGGCTTCGCGCCCGCGCTTCCGGCGATCCTCGGCATGGATTTCGCCGGTACGATCGAGGAAGTCGGCGCCGGGGTCACGGATTTTGCGATCGGGGACGAGGTCTATGGCTGCGCCGGCGGTCTTGCCGACCTGCAGGGGGCGCTGGCGGAGTATATGCCGGCCGACGCAAGACTGATCGCCCACAAGCCGAAATCCCTGTCCATGCGGGAGGCCGCGGCCCTGCCGCTCGTCGGCATCACGGCCTATGAGGGCCTCCGCCGCGCAGGCGTCACCAAGGGACAGAAGGTTCTGGTGCACGGCGGGTCCGGCGGCGTCGGGCATGTCGGCGTGCAGCTCGCAAAAGCCTTCGGAGCAAAAGCCTACGCGACCGATAGCGGCGCCGAGCGGATTGCCGTCGTCAGGAACCTTGGCGCGGAGCCGATCGACTTCAGGACAGAAGCGGTCGCGGACTACGTCGCCGCCCATACCGGCGGGGCCGGGTTCGACGTCGTCCTCGACACGGTCGGCGGGGCCAATCTCACAAACTCCTTCGCGGCGGTTGCGCTGAACGGGCATGTTGCGACCACGCTGGCGATGGCCGAGCTGGATCTGACGCCCGCGCATCTCAAGGGCGCATCCCTGCATGTCGTCTTCATGCTGATCCCGATGCTGCACGACAAGGATCGAAGCGCCCATGGGGCGATCCTCGCCGAACTGGCCCGTCTCTGCGACGAGGGCGCGTTGAAGCCGGTAGTCGACGAGCGACGATTCAAGCTTGCCGATGTGGAAGACGCCTACCGACACCTCGCCAGCGGCAAGGCGATCGGCAAGGTGGTTGTCGTGGTCTGACCGACCCGAGAGCGGTAGCGGCTCCAAGGAGGCCGCCGCTCTCGCTTGCGAAACCGAACCAGCACAATCGCGGACCTGCTGAAAGCGGATCGCCCATACCTGTGGCGGCGTCAGAGTCTGCGCCGCGCCGACCGCTTTTTCCTCGATCATTGCCAAGAGCCTTTCTGCCGGCGTCGAAGCTAACCATGACGTGGTCGAGAACAGCACCGAACGCCGAGCGAGCGGCGGGCCAAGTCTCGCGCTCCTCAACGTCTCGGATGCTTCTGTTACCACACGCACCGGCGCCCAACTCGGTCTCGTCGCGGTCCGGCGATCACAGGTACGCAGCGATCGCCGGATGTCCGACTTGCCGAGGCGCGCGATCAGATCAACTGGGACCGGCTTTCGGAACCAGAAGACTGATCCGCGCCTGCCGACGAAGGGTGTGAGGGAATCTTGCAAGTAACAACGCCCGAAGAAATCGTGACAGGGCGCTGTGACAGGAAGGTAGAGAATCCAGACGCTTCAGAACCGGGGAATCAATGACTTAGGAATGGCGGAGAGGGGGGGGGACTCCGGCAGCACACCTGCTTAGCCATTGAAATGTATGGGCACGCGATCGCACGACCGATAGCCCTGTGTACCAGTGGGATGTACTCCTTTCAAGCAAGCCGGAGCAATACAAATCCGGGTTCCAATCTTGATCCGAGGCCCCCTGAACGCTGCCTTTTGCGAAGATGAACGCCCTGCCACACGGCGAGCGTAAGAACCATTTCCCCGTGGCGTCACCCGATCCTGCAGGCCGTCGTCATCGTCTTAATCGGACCACCGAGTACGCCACCAGCGCGCCATAAATCAATCAATAAATGCGATCCTTGTATCGCTCAGAAGGACATTGATATCGTCTATGTTGACAGGATACGCCCGTTCGTATTGATTTCGCGACGGAGACAGATATGGGAGGTTTTCGAATGTTTTCGTTTCGTCTGGGCACCATCGGCTTCGCAATGGCTAGTTCCCTCACGCCCGGCTTTGCGGCCGATGTCACCATCAACCTCGGCCACGTCACTCAGACTTCACATCCGTTCCACACGGGTGCAGAGATGTTCAAAAAGGCAGTTGAGGAAGCGACCGACGGGCGAGTTGCAGTTCAGATATTTCCGTCCCGCCAACTTGGCGACGATAAGGAGCTTCTCGAGGGGGTCCGCCTAGGAACTGTCGATTCAGCCGTAGTCTCGTCGGCGATCTTCGGTGGCTACACGCCCCTGATGGACGCCCTGCAGCTGCCGTTCCTGCTCCGCACCTACGACGGTGCCGCCGACGCGTACACCTCGGAAGAAGGCAAGTCGCTACTCGATGGTCTCGACAGCATTGGCGTCGAGGGACTGGGTTACTACGAAGGCGGACTGCGGCATTTCTTGTCCAACAAGGCGCTTGTCACCAAGCTTGAAGACTTCGACGGCCTCAAAACCAGGGTCGTGCCAGCGAAACTCCATCTTGACACCTGGAGCGCAATCGGTGTCAGCCCGACGCCCGTCGCCTACGGAGAGATCTACTCGTCGCTTCAGACCGGCGTACTCGACGCGACCGAGATAAATGTGACGTCAATCGACTCCGAGAAGTTTTACGAGGTCGCCAACAACCTCACCCTCACAGGCCAGTATTTTTGGCCAGGCGTGCTCGTCATTAATCCAGCCAAGTTGGCGTCGCTCGAAACAAAGGATCGCGAGGCGGTCATCGACGCGGCGAACTCCACGATCCGCCCGCAGGTCGAAGAGGCAAAGAAACAGGACGAGGCTGCGCTGGAGAGCGTGAAGGCAAACGGAGTGACTGTTGCTGAGTTCGCGAACACCGACGCTATGATTGTGAAGCTTCAGCCAGTCTACGACGAATACGAAGCCCAGGATCCGAGGGTCAAGGCTTTTGCCGAATCCGTCCGTAACGCGCAGAACAAGTAGTCTAGGCGGCTGCAGGTCTTCGACTGGAGAAATCACATGGCCACCATGACGCTTACCCTTGCCGAGGCACGTCTCGCAGGCAAAACGAACGAAATTCGGTTCGACGGCGACATTGACCGCGTCGTCTTCGTTGCCGCCGGAGACGCCACTTTTACCGCGGAGCGGCTTCTACACAGGCATCGCGAAGGCGAGGGTTTTCACTGCCGAGGCTCTCTCGCTGTCACGGCGGAAAGCGAAGAAACAACCGTCTGGATATGGCAGCTTGCCGAGGCATCACAGGACAGCCTACCTGATGGCGCAGTTCTCAAGCTCAGGCAGGATATCGAAGTCGGCTCGGGCGAGCGCGTCATGCGGCTCGACCGGGTCGACTTTCCGCCCGGAGCAGCAGCCCTTACCCACGTCCACCCCGGGCCTGGGATAAGAATTGTCCTTGCAGGCCGAATTGGGATCCAACAGGGCGATTCACAGATGAAATACATGTCCGCGGGGGAACCCTGGTTCGAAAGTGGGCCCGATCCTGTCTACGCCCCGACGACGGAAGAGCGCTCGACCACCTTTATCCGGTGCATGGTGCTGCCGATGGAATGGCGCGGCCGCAATACGATCCGCTATGTCAGATCCGAGGATGCGGACAAGCCCAAACTTCAGCAATACCGGCGCTACGTCGACGCGACGATCCAGATTCCGGCGGCTCGTATATGAATAGCAAATCAGGTAAAGCGGCGCTCCCTCATCTTTTGGGGGGCGCCGCGTTTCTTTATCGCACCACTCTGTTCTGGGTTGGTGCGGCAGGGATGGCGACAATGATGATGGTCATTATTGCACAGATTTTCTGCCGCTATCTTCTCGGCTTCTCTTTGATCTGGTCCGAGGAACTGTGCCGCGCAATCCTGGTGTGGATCACGTTTCTTTACGCAGGCCTCGCACTCGATGCAGGAGAGATCATCGCAGTTGATTTTCTGGAGGAAGCATTGCCACGACGCGTCGCCTTGGCGCCGGTTGCAATCGGATCGCTCGTGTCGCTCGGTACAGTCTCGATACTCGTCTACTACGGCTACCGCTACGCTTCATTCAACGCCGGACAGGTCACCGCAGCGCTGCAGATATCACAGTTCTGGATCTATCTTTCCGTGCCCGTCGGACTTGGTCTTTTTGCAGTTCACCTCACCCTTCGAACACTGAGCCGACTGTCTGATCTCTGGGCTGGAAAAGCGGCTGGAGTGCCCCTTCTATGACCGCGTTCGGACTTTCGTTTTTCGCTTTCCTCATTATCGGCGTGCCAATTACCCTTCTTTTGGCGATCGCCTCCATCACATTCGTTTTCGTTAACGGCCAGGCACAGCTTCTCCTCGCATTCCCACAGCGTATGGTTTCCGGTGTCGACCAGTTCGTGCTTCTGACGGTGCCCCTCTTCATTCTCGCCGGCAATCTCATGAATGCGGGGGCTATCACGGAGCGGATCATTCGGTTCTGCCAGGTTATCGTCGGCCGGTTCCGCGGCGGCCTCGCGCTTGTGAATGTCATGTCGAGCATGCTCTTTTCTGGAGTCAGCGGATCGGCCACGGCCGATGCGGCAGCACTAGGGACCGTGCTGATCCCCGGCATGCGTCGCGAAGGCTACGAGGCAAACTTCGCCGCGGCATTGACGGCCGTCAGTTCGGTCATCGGACCTATCATTCCGCCCAGTATCGCGATGATCGTCTATGCGGTTCTGAGCGGAACCTCAATTGCAGCTCTCTTCGTAGCCGGTATCGTTCCCGGTATAATGATCGGCCTGGCATTGATGGCCTACGCGCTCGTGATAGCACGCCGAAGGCGATACCCTAAGGAACCCCCCGCTGCCTTGAAGGAGGTCGCGGAGGCAACTGTCCGGGCCGGACCGGTCTTGCTTTTGCCGCTGATCATCCTCGGCGGCATACTTGGCGGCGTCTTTACACCCACCGAAGCGGCAGCGGTCGCCTCCTTCTATGCCTTCCTAATTGCGGCGTTTGGATACCGAACGCTGGACGGAAGCCGTCTTGCCAAGGTGCTCTATGACACGTGCTTGACGACCTCAGCGATCATGCTTGTCGTCGCGATGGCCAGCATCGTCTCATTCGTTTTCAGTATCGGGCAGGTTCCACAGGCCGTCGTCTCGGCCATGCTATCGGTGACGAACGACCGGACGCTCCTCCTCCTGATGGTCGCAGGCGCGCTTCTTGTTCTCGGCGCGTTCCTGGAACCCATTGGGGCGCTCATTTTGACAACTCCGATTCTCCTGCCTCTCGGCCAGACACTCGGTATCGATCCGCTTCATCTCGGTGTCATAATTGTCTTGAACCTTGTGATCGGACTTGCGACTCCGCCGGTCGGTCTGTGTCTCTTCATAGTCTGTTCGATATCGAAGCTCCCACTCACTACAGTCAGTCGGGCTGCCCTACCCCAGCTTTTCATCTGCATCTCCGTCCTGCTGCTCGTCATGTTTGTTCCGCAGATATCGCTCTTTCTGCCAAATCTCCTCGGGTACTGAGCATGGGTAAGGAGACGACGAAGGCGTTATCGCAGCCGAACGCATCCGCCGGGCTGCAGAGCCTGACAACCGGCCTTGTTATCGTCGAGTTCTTTGCCCGCCGCGAGGAGCCCATCGGGGTGACGGCAATCGCTAAGGCGTTGGGACTTCCAAAGGCAAAGATCCATCGCTATCTGACTACGCTGCGTGATCTCGGCTATCTGACGCAGGATCCCGGCGATGAGCGCTACAGAGCTGGATGGGGACTGTACGTTCTTGGCCACGACATTCGGCATAATTTCAGTATGGTCCGACTGGCGCGGCCGGCGATTGAGGCGGCCTGCCGAAGGATTGAGATGACCATCGTCATGTCGGTCAGCACCGGATCCGAGTTTGTCGTCATCGATTTTGCCGCTCCTCCGAGCCCTTTAGAGATGGGTCTGCGTCCCGGATCGCGCTTTCCGCTTAATTCCGGCGCCCAGGGAAAGATTGCCCTAGCGTTCGGCGAAAGCTCGGTTTTTGACGAGTTTGTGGCCCGTCCACTCGAGAAGATGACGCAGTCGACCGTCGTTGATCCAGCAGCACTTGCCGAAGAGATCGAAAGTGTTCGCGAGAGAGGCTGGGCCGACGCCCCCGATCAGCTCTTTCTCGGTGTCAATGCGGTTGCCGTACCCGTGTTCGGTCCGGCGAAGAGCCTGGTCGGCGCGATCGCCGCGGTCGGCATGACATCCGCCCTCGCCTCACCACCTCCGCCCGATGTCGTAGGCGTCCTGAAATCTGCGGCCGACGACATTTCGCAGCGTCTAGGAAGCGGCGGCGTGACACACAACAAGTAAGAGTGAGGTATGTTTTATGCGCGACGACGAGAAGAATTTGGCAGTCGAAAGCCTGCGATCAGCCTACCGGACCCGAAATGTTATCCCGCAATTCTCGAAAACCTATTCTGGGATCGAACTTGCCGACGCCTACGACATTCAGCGGAAGTGGGTGCAGGCCCGCGTGGACGATGGGGCTCGCGTGATCGGCCGCAAGATTGGGTTGACGTCGAAAGCGATGCAAAGGGCATCGAAGATGACGGAACCCGATTACGGGGTGATGTTTGACGACGGGCTGTACTCGGACGGAGCCCGGATCGAGGCCGGGACTTTTCTCGCCCCGCGCCTCGAGGTGGAATTGGCCTTTGTGATGGGTTGCGAACTCGGAGGAAAAGGCATTCAGGTCCACGACGTGATGCGAGCAACCGAATTCGTCATGCCGGCGATGGAGATCATCGACTACCGGACCGAGGTCCCGAGGGAGATTGTGGATACGATAGCCGATAACGCCGCTTTCGGTGCGATCGTGCTCGGGGGGCGCACGGTGCGTCCGTTTGATGTCGACATCAGATGGGTCGGCGCGACCCTTACGAAGAACGGCGTTATCGAGGAATCCGGCGTCTCCGCCGCCGTGATGGGGCACCCGGCTGCCGGCATCGCCTGGCTTGTCGACAAGCTCGCGGAAAACGGCGACGTGCTCGAAAAAGGGCAGATCGTCCTCGCCGGCTCTTTCACTCGCCCAGTCGACATTCAGTCCGGTGACGTCGTGCAAGCCGACTACGGTCCGCTCGGCAGCCTCTCCGTATCGTTCGAGTAGGGGGCAAGCGGTTGGATATTGGAAAGAACGTCTTCAAAAATGCTCTGGCGAAACGGACGCGCCAGATTGGTCTATGGTGTAGTCTTCCTGGCACGACAGCAGCGGAAATCGCGGCCGGCGGCGGCTACGACTGGCTGCTTTTCGACACCGAACATTCGCCGGCCGATCCTATAACTGTTTTGCCGCAGTTGCAGGTGGCTGCAGCCTATCCGTTAGCAAGTCCTGTCGTGCGTCCTGCATCGAACGATCCTGTTCTGATCAAGCGCCTTCTCGATTGCGGTGCCCAATCGTTGCTCGTTCCCTACGTGCAGAATGCGGAGGAAGCGGCGCTTGCCGTCTCTTACTCAAGATATCCACCCACAGGGATACGAGGCGTAAGTGGCACCACCAGAGCTTCGAGGTACGGGCGAATCGACGGGTACGCGACGAGGGCGGCGGGCGAGATCTGCGTCATCGTACAAGTCGAGACTCGGGAGGCTCTCACACATATCGAGCAGATTGCTTCCGTCGACGGGGTGGATGGGATCTTTATTGGACCTGCAGACCTTGCGGCAAGTCTCGGTTTTCCCGGGCAGCCGGGGCATCCAGACGTTGTCGATGCGGTAGAAAAATCGCTCGCTCGGATTATTGCGGCGAACAAACCCGCAGGGATCCTCACTCCTGATAAAGAGTTCGCTCGGAGATGCCTCCACCTCGGCGCAACATTTGTGGCTGTCGGCGTGGACGCGGCGATTCTCACGAAAGGAATCGATCTGCTTCGAGATGACTTTACTGTTTAACCCGTGTGTCGGGTGAACTCAGGACGGCTAAGCACGGAGACGCTCATGCGCTAGCCATGCCTGAGTTCCAACGCGAGGTGCAACACCCCCTAGCCGATGTAGGATCGGCTTGGTTTCCAGACCTTTCGGGAGTGTTGCCATGTCATGCTACGAGCATCTTTCGTCCGCCGAAAGAGAGCGGATTGCCGTTCTCATCGCCGCCGGTCATTCCAAGGCGGGCATAGCCCAGACCCTTGGCCGGTCGCGGGCTGGCTGAAGAATGGTGCGGAGCCGAATTGCGCGTTCTCGCCACCGAGACCATCTACGCCTTCGTCTATCGCGCCTCGCAGAAGGTCCACGAACTCTGGCGCTATCTCCTGCGCCGGCGCAGGACGCGCCGCTGAGTTCCAGCGCGAAGTGCAACACTCCACCGCCTGTCCCGCCGGAGTCCTCGAGGGGATGAGGCCATCCTCCGGATCGGCCGCGCCATTGAAACAGCCTGATATCCAACATCTTCGCTGAGAACAGGAACGGATGCAGCGGTTTGAGGGTGTTACACTACGCGCTGGAATTCCCCGATGCAGTCGGCGCCGTCATCCCGCTTTTCAGGCCAGACGAATGCTCCAACTACTTCCAGCTGTCAGCTATGAACCGGACTAAGACGGCGGTGCTACAGGTATTTTGGAATAAAAGCGATGCTACTATAACATTCTAACGTTTGGAGATTTGTACCAGACTCTCGCTAAAATCTTAGCCTGATAATGCTGGAAAGGGATATAAAGACTTGTCATATGAGACTATCGTTCAGCAGATCTTTTTATCGGGAGGGTTGTCAATTCTCTCTCGTGTTCGCAGGCCTGCGCGTGCCATTAGCAAAACGAGCGCAGCGGCCCCTGTTAGCGAAATCAGGGAAATAGGGCTTTCAGCAAAGATCATGAGATCGCCGCGGCCTATGATCATTGCGCGGCGTAGATGTTCCTCGACCAGCGGGCCGAGGACTAAGCCAAGCAGTAGTGGCGCGGCAGGAAGACGCAGCAAGGTCATGCCATAGCCGACAAGACCAAAGAACAGCGCGATGCCTACGTCGAATCCACTGTTGCGGATAGAGTAGACGCCAGTGCTGATCAGCATAAGCACTACCGGGTAGAGCATGTGATAGGGCACGCGCAGAATCTGCAGCCAGATCCCGATCAAAGGGATGTTGAGTGCCAGCAGGATCACGTTGCCGACCCAAAAACTCGCTACCAGCCCCCAAAATAGGTCAGGCTGGTTCGTGATGAGGCCCGGCCCGGGAAGAATTCCGTGCAGCATCAGTGCGCCCATCATTACTGCCATTACTGCATCGCCCGGAATGCCGAGCGTCAGGGTCGGGATAAAGGCGGCTTGTACAGAAGCGTTGTTGGAGGCCTCAGGCGCTGCGACGCCCTCAATCGCACCGTGGCCGAACTCTTCAGGGTGACGCGAAAGCTTCTTTTCGGTGGCGTAAGACACGAAAGAGGCGACCTGCGGCCCGAGCCCTGGAAGGATTCCGGTGACCACCCCGACCAGTGTCCCGCGCATGGTCGGCCCAATGATGCGGCGTGTATCCTCACGGGTCGGCAGCATCGAACGAAGGGTGATCCTAGCGCGGATCGTGCGGGACTGCCCGCCGGTGACAAGATTGACGAGGATCTCCGAAATACCGAAAAGTCCCATCACCACGGCAATCAGATTTAGGCCGTCCACCAGTTCCATCCGCCCAAAAGCAAAGCGGTAGAACCCCGTGGTAGCATCCGCACCTACGGTGCCCAGCAACAGTCCGAAGACGACCATTGCCACGCCGTTCAGCGGTGACCCAGGCGACAGGGTAGCCGCCGCGACAAGGGCCAGCGCCATGACCGCAAAGTATTCCGTCGATCCGAACTGGCTTGCGACCGAGGCTACTAGCGGCGCTAGAACTACCATCACAACGATGGCGATGGACCCGCCTATAAAGGATACGATCGTCGTGACGAATAGTGCGACCCCGGCTCTCCCCTGTTGTGTCATCGGGTATCCATCGAGGGCCGTGACCGCGGTGGATGCCGTGCCTGGCAAATTCAGCAGAATCGACGCGACCGACCCTCCGTATTGCGCCCCGTAAAAGATACCCGCGAGCATGATCATCCCACCGGTTGGATCGAGCTTGAAGGTGAATGGCAGCAAGATCGAGATCGTTGCCAGCGCCCCGACACCCGGCAACACTCCGATCCCCATACCGATAGTGGCCCCGATTAAGCAGTACATCAGCATATGCGGGGCTAGCGCTACCGAGAATCCGTGCATTAGATTGGCGATGGTCTCAGTCACATCAGTCTCCGAATTGCCACCACATGGGTAGCGGCACGCCGAAGACCCAGATAAAGAGGAGCCCTCCTAGGATCGCACTGACCACAGCGAGGATCAGCACCGGCAGCGGACGAGAACCAGTATGGGCTGTGGCGGAGATGACGATCAGCGTTACGGTCGCCACGAAAAACCCGGCCCTCGGTACAAGCCAGATCCAAGACAGCAACGCGACGGTGACGGAGAGAACCGGCCAGACCCGCGTACCCGGCAGTCGTCTGTCGTCGCGCCATGCGCCTAGCAGAATCGCGAGGCCAAGCAGCGCCATCAATCCAGAATAGACCATCGGCAGAAACCCAGGCCCGGGACGGGTCAGGGTACCAAATCCATAGTCGAATGACTCCAGCAATGCGAAAAGAGCGACAGTCATGACCATCACTCCGCAAAGCAGGTCGCCGCGTCCTGCGATATCGCGCATTCGACTCATGCGGTCACAGCCTGTCGCCTAGCCCAATATTTGCGTAGACTTCGCGCAGGTGGCGCTTGGTCGCTTCGGGCGTCGTGTCCTCGGCTGGTTCGTGGGCCCAACCTACAGTGCAACGGGCGTGGCGACCCATGATTTCGTCCTGATCAGAGGTGGCGCCGCTGATTCCATAGAAACCAATCATGTCGTTGCCATCGAAGATCGGTGCCGCCCCGCCTGACGCGGCAGCACGCCCTCCACTGAGAACGGCGGCGTTGATTAGGAACTGCGGATTGCGCTCTGCGAACCATTTCTGGATTACGAGGCCATCCGGAAATCGCGGGCTCATGGTGCGGAAAGCTGCGATCGTCCATGCCTTGGCGATAGCGGTGTCGGCGGTGATGAAGCCGGCTTCTGTCATCCGCTCCACCGCAATGATATGGCCCTCAGGGCCGACGATGGCGGTAGAAACCGGTGCCCCTAGTTCGTTTGCTTTTTCCTCAACGGAATCGAAGAATGGGCGGCATTCCCTGGCTGTAAGCTTGCGCACGGCGTGGGTCTCTCTCTGCTCAGTTCACAGTGATTTCGGCGTCCGCAGCGACCTTTGTCCAGCTTTCCACCTCGCGGGCGACATAGTCGGAAAGGTCCTGCGCTGTTCCCCCAAGCGGCTCGATGCCTGAATTCGCGAAGCCCTGCTTCACTGTGTCGGACTGGAGCGCCGCAGCGACCGCACCGTTAAGCTTAGCGAGGACTTCTTTGGGTGTCTCCGAAGGGGCAAAGAGCCCGAACCAGACCGAGGTATCGAAGCCGGGCACGACAGTTTCATCCAACGTGGGCACCTCCGGCAGCTTGCCCGACCGCGCTTTCAACGACGAGGCTAGCGGCCGCAGGTTACCCTCTTGGATTTGCGCCAGAGCCGAACTCTGCGGAGCGAAAAGCAGGTTAATTCGTCCGTCCACTAGGTCGCGCACAGCATCACCGCTTCCCTGATAGGGCACATGGGTGATCTCAATCCCGGTGGAGGAGGCAAACAGTTCCGCCGAAAGATGCGGAGCCGTTCCTACCCCGGCCGATCCGTAGAGCATTGGCTCGGACGCGCCCTTCGCCATGTCGACCAGTTTCTCGACCGATTCCACCGCGACATCCGGGTGAACGACAAGGATCATGGGCACTGCGCCAACGGTCGAGACCGGAGCGAAATCGCTCGGGAACTTAAAATCCACCGAGCGGTCAAGCGCGGTGTTGATCGTGTTAGCGACTGTTCCCATTAGCAGGGTATAGCCATCTGGTTTGGCTACAGCGACCGCCTGTGTTGCCACGTTGCTGGCCGCGCCTGGCCGGTTCTCGACGATGACCCGCTGGCCAAGGCTCTCACTCATCGCCTCGGCAACGAGCCGTGTGGCCACATCAGTGGAGCTGCCCGCAGAAAATCCGACAAGTATGCGGACGGGCTGGCTGGGAAAGTCCTGCGCCAAGCCCGCGGTCGGGGTAAGCCCAACGCAAACTGCAGTCGCGGCGGCCGCGATAACCCTAAGAGCGTTCCGTCTGTACATTATGTCCTCCCTCTTCATGGCTCCGCTCACCGGCGATTGCGCACTTCCAAAGTGAGGCAGGAGGTGGAATAAGGTCAAATCGATAATAATTCACCATGTATCCATCCAATTTATACGTGCGGTAAAAATTGGAATTCTCGCGTTGAATTTTATTCGTTTTTCCGTGTCTTGCATAAGTCTTTTGAAATCGATCCGATGAAATTACCTATCTAGAGCGTGATGCAGCTTCTAATGGGGGCCGACGTGGAGGGCAGGATCGGCGCCGAGCGTCATGAACGCACCCTTGAGCAGGCGACCTATCGCAACGGCTATCGCGACCGCTCGCCCGACACACGGCTCGGCTCATTGCAGCTTCGCGTTCCCAAGCTTCGGCCGGACAGCTACTTCCCGCCGTTTCTGGAGCCGAGAAAGCTCTCGGAGAAGGCCTTGCCGCGGTCATCCAGGAGGCTTGGATCAGTGACGTCTCCACGCGTCGCGTCGACGATCTGGTACAGGCCATGGGACTGTCGGGGATCGGAAAGAGCACGGTGTCGAAGCTGTGCAAGGACATCGACGAGCGTGTCGGCGGATTTCTCGATCGCCCGCTCGCCGGGGAATGGCCGTATCTCTGGCTGGACGCGACCTATCTGAAGCAGCGCGAGGGCGGGCGCATCGTTTCAGTCGCAGCGACAATCGCCGTGGCCGTCAACACGGACGGCAAGCGCGAGACCGTAGGCCTCCACATCGGGCCCTCGGAAGCGGAGACCTTCTGGTCGACCTTCCTCAAGAGCCTTGTGATGCAATCCAGCGCGCTTAGCCTTTCGGAATAACTGGATGACCCGGCGACATAAGCCTCGATTACCCGGGCCACCGATTGACTCAGCCCCGCACCTTCCCGCAGTTTTCTCCGATCGGTGATGTCGCGCAACTCCTCGCAGTCGGCTATGCCCCGGCCTTCCGCCCCGAGCACAAAGCCCTCTGAAGCAAGCCGGGCCAGAGCCCCGTGGATGGCCATAGGGCCGATACCGATGTCAGCCATGAACGGTCTTAAAATTCAGCATGCCTCCCGGCGCCAGACGGCCCGAGACAATGGCATGCCGGATCTCCCGGTGTACGTTGTGGCTTAGAGAGTCAAACTAGGACGTTTACTACTGCTGTCGGCCATCAACCGCCTCCGCTCGTGGAAGGCATAACACCTCGACATCCAGCATCGGCACGCGACGGGTTTCCTCCGCAAGCGTCGCCTCGAACACGTCACGAAACTTCGCCGCGAGGGTTGATAGCGCACGGTCGCGCGACAACAGCAGGCCGACCTCCCGTTCGACCACCGGGTCGGTCAGCGGCAGGTGACGCAGCGGTGATCGTGCGCGCAGCGGCGCGAGGGTGAGAGCCGGAAGGACTGATGACATCTCTCCCTGTTCAAGAATCTCCAGAACCGAGGGCACTCGCGAAACTTCGTATCGCGCCCGGTCCAGGGCGGTGCCCTGTGGTAAGGCGCGATCTATGATCCGCCGCACACCGGTCGCCTTCCCAACGGTAACAAGAGAGATTTCGTCCAGATCGCACCACGCCACGGACTTCCGGTCTGCAAAGGGGTGGTCCTTATGGCATACAAAGCGGAAGCGGTCTCGTATCAACGGTTGAAACTCGACCTCTCTGTCGTCTTGAAAAAGGCAGGTAACCGCAAAATCGACTTCCCCTGACTTCACTTGCTCTACAATTCCTGCAACATTCTCGTCCCGGATAGACATCCTTACATTGGGGTAGTCGGTCTGGAACCGCTTGACCGCAGCGGGTATTAGGAAGGTCGCCACGGTGGAAAGGCAGGCCACCACGACCTTGCCTACATCATGCTGCGCTTCGTGCCGGGCGGCCTCGACTGCTTCGGACAGTTCGCGCATGATTCGTTCAAGTCGGATCACCAGTTTTTCGCCTGCTGGCGTCATGGTAATGCTGCGGTGACGCCGTTCTAACAACTGCACGTCTAGTAGGAACTCCATCTGCTGAATCGACTGGCTAAGGGCGGGTTGAGACAAGCCCAGCTCGACTGCGGCTCTGCTGAAACTGCCGAGCCGCGCCACAGCTAGCAGGCCGTGCATCTGCCTTAGAGAGGGTATAGAGTTCATCCGAAAAGATAGTACCGCACGTCCGAGCGGCTGCCAACCAAGCCAAACACCTATGGCAGAGAGTTCACCAGCAATGCCATCCTCGCTTGGACCGACAAGTCGGACATCGAGTGGCACTACATCGCTTCGGGCAAGCCGACCCAGAATGCCTTCATCGAGAGCTTCCACGGCCGTCTGCGCGACGAGCTTCTGAACGGGGCCCTGTTCTCTTCTCTGCTTCAGGCGCACACGATCTTGGCCCGCTGGCAGGTCAACTACAACACCACTCGCCCCCATTCCGCACTCGACTGGGCACACCGGCCTCCTTCGCAGACACTTGGACTCCTCCGGAAACCTCCCTCATCCAGATCGCGGGAAGCATATTCGACGACTTGATTCTGGTCCGGTCTCGTTTCGATTCCTCAATGTTCCGGCGCATTGAGATCAGGTCCGAAAGCGGAGGAGTTTTCGGACATGCGGTCATTGGGCGCGTCCTCGGCGACACTGCCAGGGCAACCCGCCAAAAGAGATGACTGCCATGCCATTCTACGCTGTGGTCGGCCCCCACCGGGTGGTCCAGGGCAAACCTTAGTTCATGAGCGGTCTTTGCGCCAAGGCGGGCGTGGCCGGCGAAGCTGGTCCGGGCGGCGAAGCCGGCCATTGCAGGACGTGCGGTGCCGGCGGGCGGTAGCCCATGACGAGTGCGGACGTGCCGTGTTGTAGTGGCGGCGCCAGCTTTCGATCACGACCTTCGCCTCGGCCAGCGAGTAGAAGATCTCGCCGTTGAGGAGTTCGTCCCGCCCGAGCGGAAAGGATGAGCCGTCTCAGGGATAAGCCGATAAAGAACTGCGAATATCAGTCCGCAGATCAACCAGGCAAGCACAACATCTGAAAGGAAATGTCCGCCGAAGGCGATC